>ERZ894177.13-NODE-13-length-245098-cov-45.3971_pt1 | contig 245098 bp, 218 predicted proteins | sample MGYA00380277_ERZ894177 | MGnify/ENA primary metagenome ERZ894177 (study PRJEB32331, sample SAMN06328428) | human gut metagenome | biome: human gut microbiome; feature: stool | host: Homo sapiens | collected 2014-06-03 ... | reverse complement strand
CGGCGGAAATGCGCCGCCGTTGACAGCCCCGCCCGTCTTTGCTGTTCGGTAATCATAACCACTAGTAAACTAGTGGTTATGATTTGGCGGCGGAAAAATACAAATTATTGCGCGAAAAATCCCGATGCAGTGCATAACCGCATCGGGATAAAGCATGTCATAATTTCAATTTAAAGCATTGACGCTGCCTTTTAGGACGCAATACTCCCCTATCGGCTCCGACTTCCGGGTGTTCGCGCCGAAATAGATACCGGAACGGCCGAACCGATTGGAAATCACGGCTTCGTGCTTTTATTTCAGGCCTTTTACAAGTTTAATAATCTGAACGGAGAAGGTCACAGATAATTCTGCAAGTTTATTTTTCTTTTATATTCGTATCACCTGTTTATATAGACAGTATATCCTAAATCCAAACATTGTTCAATGACGCCGACGCTGTGCGCCCGATGATGTCGCTTGCGCTCCGAAATGTTGCTGTTCGCTTCGCTCACAGTGAAATAATTTGCTCTGCAAATTGTGAAATTTGACGCTTCGCATCAAGTGAATGTGAAACAAAGCCTCACCGCCGCAGCGATTTCACACGCCGCAGACGTATTTCACATTTGCGAAGCAATATTTCACATTGAGGATATTTCACTCGTTCCAAAGGAACGAATTTCACTGAAAAAAGCATTTGCAACCGCAAATGTTTTTTTCATGGTGCACCTGACACTTTCAAATCCGAACCTAATGCCGACTTTTCAAGGTCGGCAAAGGTTATGGTTTCGGTTCCGTCTTTGAAGTTAAAGTTAATTACCATTCTGTCTTCAAATAAGAATACCGAATTTACAAAGTTATTTATCAAGCTTCTTCTGTGGTCGAGTTTCTTGGGGTTAAGCTTACGAAATTTGTAGAACCAATATAAAATCTCCTCACGGGACAATTTTGGCTGCGACATTTCCTCTTTCATAATCTTGATTGAAAGCTCGCTCTTTTCCGCTTCAAGTTCTTCCATTCGCTCCTTGGTGGTAGGTGTAATAATACCTTTTTCCATAGCGGTAATGAGATTGTTGATTGCAGTACCTCTGTAAATAATTGCTATTAGAAAATAAAAATTTTCTTTCTTTTGTTACTTTGACATTTTATGGTACCAATTGTCTTGTGCTTTTGCAGCAGTTACTTTTTCATCTTTATTGTCTATGCTGTTAATACTTGTAGCTTCATCTAATGCAAACATTAGTGAGTATTGACCATCAATTGTATCGAAAGAAATATATCCATCCTTAATTTTAATTGTATCAAGTTTGTATCCCATATCAGAGAAGGCTGATTTAATAATGGATAGTGCATTAGCAACATCTTCACTTATTTCAAGTATTTCACCGTTTCTTGAAGCGAAAGATAGCACAATGTCTTCTTTCGTATAGCCATCAATGCCAAGACAAATATAGTTATCGGTTGGGTTTTCTTCAATTATCGTTATCAAATATTTAATAACGATATTATAACTATCTATATTACTTTTTAAGCTACTATCCGCCATTTTTGTTTCATTTGAAGAATTGAAGAGTTGGGGCATATCAAACAAAGCTTTCATTTCTTCTTTATCTTGTGTTGATAGCGATTTGTCATTATAGAATTGTTCAATCAGAGCCTTGCTATTGCCGTCTAAAGTTTCGTTTTCTATAATACTGTTTTCATCTTCATATTGATTTTGTTCAAAAGAAATCGCTGTTATTGATGTTATTGATGTTATTGATATAATAATAACTAGCGATAAAGCGATTAAAACTATGATTCTTTTCATTGCTTTTTCCTCCTTATATAGTACCTGAAAAACTGACATCAAAAGACATTTTTGACACAAAAGGTTTATATGCTCCATTACTAAGTCAAACTTAATTTGCGGAGTTTATATATTATTATTTAGTTTTTATGTTTATAAAAACAATCAAATCCTCGCCATTTTCAGAATGCTGTATCTTATCAACAATACAAACCCGTTTCCTATTTGGAAAACTTGGTTCGGATTTTTCTGGTTTGGTGCGGGCGACCGGACTTGAACCGGTACGGTGTCACCACCGAGGGATTTTAAGTCCCTTGCGTCTGCCGATTTCGCCACGCCCGCATATTAATAATGACCGCCGGAGGCTTTTCCGGCGGTTATTATTATATTGTATTATCCGATGTTTGTCAACAAATTTGTGCTTTTCACGCTTCCATTCCGAACGGGTCGTCGTAGTGGTGCGCCTGTTCAAGCATCATATCCTTGACCTTCATCAAGCGCGTTGTTGTGCTGCGCTCGTTTTCGTCGAGCTTCATCGAGATATACTTTATCGTCTCCTCATACTGAGGGATCATAACATGCTCAAGGGCGTTGACTCTGCGGCGCGTTTTTTCTATCTCGCCCGCGAGCAACTGGCACGATTTCTCGACCTCTGCGAGTCTGAGCATATCCGGCATTATCTCCGACAGCGCGCTGACCGCATTGTCAAGCTCCGCCGAGGTGAACGCCGTTCCGTATGAATAAATATCGTTCTTATCAGCAGTTTTATACTGAACATCGAAAACCGGGATCATAACGCTCATCACATTTTTCTCCGAGCTTTCGAGGCTCATCTCCTGCGTGGGGAGCATCATCGCGACGCTCAGGCTCTTGTCGTTCATGGCGCTTCTCGCTATCTCCATGTTGACGTTCGCCTGCTTTATCCCCTCTTCCACACGGATGCGAAGAGCCTTATTCTCTTTTACGAGATCGAGGAAGCGGCGCATGAGCTCATCGCGCTTGTCTTTGAGCAGCTTGTGTCCCCTGCGCGCAGTCGAGAGCTTGCGTTTGAGGTTTGTAAGCTCCATGCGCGTGGGATTCACGTTCATTACCGCCATTGTCTATCACTTCTTCCCATATGGATTCAGAACTTGCCGTAATACTTATCGAGGAACTCGTCACTGACACGCTTGAGCTCGCTGCGCGGAAGAATCGAGAGGAGCTTCCAGCCGATGTTGAGCGTCTCTTCGATGCTTCTGTCGGTGTCGAAGCCCTGCGAAACATATTCTTTCTCGAATTCGTCCGCAAACTTTGCGTAGAGCTTATCCATATCCGTCAGCGCGTCTTCGCCGAGGACGACCATGAGCTCCTTTGCGTCTTTACCGCGCGCATATGCGGAGAACAGCTGGTTCATCGTGTTCGAGTGGTCGGCTCTCGTCTTGCCCTCGCCGATACCCTTATCTTTGAGTCGGGACAGGGACGGCAGAACATCGATAGGCGGGTTGATGCTCTTTCTGTAAAGCTCGCGGCTGAGTATTATCTGACCCTCGGTGATATAGCCCGTGAGGTCGGGAATGGGATGGGTCTTGTCGTCCTCGGGCATGGTGAGGATCGGAATCATCGTTATGCTGCCGGGCTTGCCCTTCTGCCTGCCTGCGCGTTCATATATCGAAGCGAGGTCGGTGTACATATATCCGGGATATCCGCGGCGGCCGGGAACCTCCTTGCGCGCCGCCGAAACTTCACGCAGCGCGTCCGCGTAGTTCGTGATATCGGTCAGGATAACAAGAACATGCATTCCGCGGTCGAATGCGAGATATTCCGCGGCGGTCAGAGCCATCTTCGGCGTTGCGATACGCTCGATGGCGGGGTCATTTGCGAGGTTCGAGAACATTACGGTTCTGTCGAGCGCGCCGGTGCTTCTGAAGCTCTCGACGAAGTAGTTCGACTCCTCGAAGGTTATACCCATTGCCGCAAAGACAACGGCGAACTGCTCGTTGTCGCCGAGGACTTTAGCCTGACGCGCTATCTGCGCCGCGAGGTTTGCATGAGGCAGACCGGATGCCGAGAATATCGGCAGCTTCTGACCTCTGACAAGAGTGTTCAGTCCGTCAATGGCGGAGATACCGGTCTGGATGAACTCCTGGGGATAGCTTCTGGCTGCAGGATTCATCGGCAGGCCGTTGACATCCATTCTCTTCTCGGGGATTATCTCGGGGCCGCCGTCAATAGGTCTGCCGAGTCCGTCAAAGACGCGGCCGAGCATATCGGGCGAAACGCCGAGTTCCATCTGCCTGCCGGAGAAACGTACCTTGCTGTTGGCGAGGTTGATTCCGGCGGAGTTTTCAAACAGCTGAACGAGCGCGTTCGTGCCGTCGATTTCGAGCACGCGGCAGCGGCGGGTCTCGCCGTTTGCCAGCTCTATCTCGCCGAGTTCGTTATACTTGACTCCCTCGACCTCGCGCACGAGCATAAGAGGTCCCGAAACCTCCTGAATAGTTCTGTATTCTTTAGGCATCAGTATTCCTCCCTTGCGTCAACAACGGCTTTTATCTCGGAATCTATCGCCGCGCAGACTGTTTTATATGTGTCCTCAATGTCCTTTTCAGGGACATATTTGAAGCGTCCGATGCTCTCTCTCGAGGGTATCGAGACGAGTTTTTCAATATCCGCGCCCTTTTTGAGCGCATCGAGAGAACCGTCATAGAAGCGCAGGACGAGCTTCATCATAAGGTACTGCTTGCGAAGAGACGAATATGTGTCAACCTCGTGGAAAGCGAGCTGATGCAGGAAGTCCTCGCGTATCGAGCGGGCAGTCTCCATCTTGAGTCTGTCAGTCGGAGAAAGAGCGTCCATACCGACGAGCTTGACTATTTCATCGAGCGAAGCTTCATCTGAAAGCAGAGCCATGAGCCTTGCGCGAAGCGTGGTCCACTCATCCGAGACATTCTCGTTGAACCAGCTTCCGAGCGAGTCGGCATAGAGCGAATAGCTCGTCAGCCAGTTTATCGCCGGGAAGTGGCGCTTATATGCGAGAGCGGAATCGAGTCCCCAGAAAACCTTGACTATTCTCAAGGTCGCCTGAGAGACGGGCTCCGAAATATCGCCGCCGGGAGGCGAAACAGCGCCTATGACCGAGAGCGCGCCCTCGCGTCCGTCCGAGCCGAGGGAAATAACACGTCCCGCACGCTCATAGAACTGGGCAAGTCGGCTGCCGAGATAAGCGGGGTAGCCCTCTTCGCCGGGCATCTCTTCAAGTCTGCCGGACATCTCGCGCAGAGCCTCCGCCCAGCGGGAGGTAGAGTCCGCCATGAGGGCGACGGAATAGCCCATGTCTCTGAAATATTCCGCTATCGTGATGCCCGTGTATATCGACGCTTCACGCGCGGCGACGGGCATATCCGAGGTGTTTGCGATAAGCACGGTGCGCTCCATGAGCGACTTTCCGGTATGCGGATCGATAAGCTCGGGGAACTCATTCAGAACATCTGTCATCTCGTTACCACGCTCGCCGCAGCCGATGTAGACGACTATATCCGCCTCAGCCCACTTTGCAAGCTGATGCTGAGTGACAGTCTTGCCGCTTCCGAACGGGCCGGGTATTGCCGCGACGCCGCCCTTAGCTATCGGGAACAGCGTATCAACGACGCGCTGACCGGTGACTAGCGGGACATTCGGCGCAAGCTTCTTTTCAAACGGTCTGCCGCGGCGCACGGGCCATTTCTGCATGAGCGTTACGGGCAGCTCCTCGCCGTTCGCGGTCTCTATCGAGCCTATCTGCTCGGTTACGGTGTAATCGCCCTCAGCTATAGATTTGACAGTACCGACAACGCCGGGCTTCACCATTATTCTGTGTTCGACTATCTCGGTCTCCTGCACGGTGCCGAGAATATCGCCGCCGACGACCTTGTCGCCCGCTTTCACTTTCGGCACAAAATGCCACTTCTTCTCCCTGTCGAGAGCGGGCACCTCAACGCCTCTGACGAGGCTGTTGCCGACGAGCTCGCGTATCTTTTCGAGCGGGCGCTGAATGCCGTCGAAAATGCCCTCGATAAGTCCGGGGCCGAGCTCGACGCTCAGCGGCTCGCCCGTTGACTCGACGGGTTCGCCCGTGCCGAGTCCGGAGGTCTCCTCATAGACCTGAATGGAGGCTCTGTCGCCGTGCATCTCTATTATCTCGCCGATAAGCTTGCTGTCGCTGACGCGCACGACGTCGAACATATTCGCCTCGCGCATGCCCGTTGCAACAACGAGCGGACCGGCTATTTTTGAAATCTTTCCTGTAGTCATATCTGTTATCACGCCTTTCGGTTGAGCGTCATTATTTGTCCAGTATGTCCGAGCCGACCGCCTTTTGGACGGATCTGCTGACATTCTTCATACCCATGCCCGTGTTTCCCTTGACTCCGGGAATGGGCACTATTGCGGGCAGAGGTCTTGTGCGGTAGCGTTCAAGCTCGTTTTCGAGCCCTGAGGCAAGAGCCTCGGTGATGAATATCACCGCATACCCGCTCTCCGCCATTTTATGGAGCATCGGCGCCGCCTCGGCGGGGTCGTCGACGGGGAAGATGTGCATTCCGAGGGACGCAAAGCCGAAGATGCTGTCTCTGTCGCCCATAACGGCTATCTTATGCATAGACTTCCCTCACTCTCGCTCTTATTGTCTCTGCGGAAAAGCCGTTGAGCTTCGCCGAGAGTATAACTCTGACATTTTTCGTCTCCGTCTCGACGGCATTATAATAAGCCGCAAGCGGGTCGGGGCCGAACGCCGTATATTTGGCTTCGGTCATCTGCTGCGCCGAGAGCTCGTCGCACTTCTTTTCAAAAGCCGTGAGTCCCTCTTTGAGGCTGTCCGCAAGGGAGCCCAGTTCAGTGTTCGCGAGCATATCCGCAACTGCGTCAACACCCTCGAACGCCGCGTGGATCAGCTCATCCGAATCGAGACTTTCGCACGGGCACAGCGCATTTTTGATATATTGAGCCGTTCTGCCTGCCGAAGCACAGCGTAGCGCCGTTTTTATATCGGCGGCAGCGCACGAGAGCTCGACTTCTTTTATCAAAAGAGTGCTTCCGCTCTTTTCGGCGAACTGCTTTCTTGTTTTCAGCGCCGCCGTGTCTATCGCGGTGTCCGCAAGTCTGCCGCTCTCGAGCTTGACTATCGCGTCATAAGCCGCCTGTGCGCAGTCTCTCATGCACTCGGGCAGGGAGTCGAGCTCGTTTCGTTCGACGCAGCCGATTATCTCCGCCGGATCCCACACGCTCGGTTTTACAACATAGTCGGACGGGTCGAGGTCTGAAAACTTCGCCTTTAGCGCCGCCTTGAGATTGAAGAAATCGTTGTTTATCACGAGCGCATCGAGAAGTGAAGCGTCCGGCGCGCTCTCTTTGAGCAGCTGCCACGCGGCGTTCACATGCTCTTCGAGCATCGGCGCATAGTCGTGACCGACGCCGTCGGTATGCCAGCCCTTGTCGCCGAGCAGTCTCAGCACCACCTCATAGCTCTCAGCTGATATCAGCTGTTCAGTCTCGGCGGGAGTGAGCAGATTCACTTCGTTCGCTCTGATTCGCGCTACGGCGTAGGCATATTCATTTTCATGCATATTTTTCACCGCCGTTTAAAATATCACGCCGCAGACTTTTTCGCGGATGGTGTCCTTCTGCTCGTTTATGAGCGCTCTGAAGGTGCAGTTTATCTCGATATCGCCGTAGACGAGGATAAAACCGTTTTCGATATCCGCGCCCTGCGCCGCGAGCTTCACCGAACCGTCTTTCAGTTCGGCATTTATTCTTTCAGCAAAGTCCGACGGCACGCGGTCAAGATCGGCTTTCGAGAGCCTCAGCTCCCCCTCGCCCTTGCAGGCATTTCTGACGGCGAGCTTTTCGAGCGCCGCGAAATAATCGTCCGCGCCCATATTGCACATTGCGTCATAAGCCGCCTCTATCGCCGCGTCTACCGCCTCGACTTTAGCTGAGAGCTCGGCTCTGCGGGCAATGCCGCTTATATTCGCTTCGGACATATTTAATATCGACTGTGCCTTTTTCTCGGCGTCCGCTATAATATCGGAATAAGCCTTTTCGGCGCGCGCGTTCGCGTCCTCCGCGATATCCTGCGCCTTTTTCTGCGCCTGATCCGCAATCTCGCGGCAGCTCGCCAGAGAATCGGCATTTATTTTTTCAATTATTCTGTCAAGTCCGCTCATCGTTTCATCCCTTTCGCCGGCGCATACGCGCCGTTTTTTCGGTCATCAGATATTGAGTCCGCTGATGCTGAAGATCGAAAGGATCGAGACGAGCAGGGCGATAACGGCGTAGGTCTCGACCATTGCCGCCATGGTTATAGCCTTACCGTTCTGGTCAGGCTTCTTGGCTATTATGCTGACGCCTGCCGCCGCAGTCTTGCCCTGAGCTATTGCGGAGAAATAACCGACTATCGCAATGGGCATGCAGGCCGCAAACATCATAAGACCTTTTTCTATCGAGAGAGGCTCAAAGCCGCTGCCGATAACGCCCATTCTGTTGAGCGCAAGGAACGCTGTAAGGAAGCCGTAGAGTCCCTGAGTACCGGGGAGGATCTGAAGTATAAGCACTTTACCGAACTTCGTGGGGTCTTCTGTGATAACGCCCGCTCCGGCCTGACCGACAAGGCCGACTCCCTTTGCGGAGCCCATACCGGAGAGGATAGCCGCAAGAGCGGCACCGAGGACGGCTATTGATGTTCCGAGACTTGAAAAAATAGACATTACTGTATTTCCTCCTTGAATCTGAAGTGTTTTGTATCTGCTTTTAAGGGGGTGAAGGAGCGTCCTCCGCCCTCATAAAATTTTGAGAAGAATTCAACATACTGAAGCCTGTTCGTGTGGACATATGTGCCGATAAGGTTTATCGCAATGTTCGCCGTATGTCCGAGCAGGAATACTATAATAAACAATATAAGCTTTGCGACTTTATTGCCGGGCATCGTGCCGAGCAGGTTAATAACCGTCGCTATAACGCCGGTCGAAAGTCCGAGCGCAAGCAGACGCGAATAGGAGAGGATATCTCCGAGATATCCGGACGCCGTGTTATACAGCCCGTAGAGTCCGCCGCCGAGCTTGCCGATAATATTCTTGGCGCTCCGCCCGCTCGTCAGAACGGTCAGCACCGCGCCGACAAGGGCGACATATTTGCCTATTGTCGTCAGCGTCTGCGGCACGTCGATTATGATTCCTGCGCCCAGCGGTGCGATACCTGCGACGAGCAGATAGACGGGAACAACATCGCAGAATGCGTCAAGCTTCTTGCCGTCCTTCCAGAGCATATAGAACCTGACCGCAAGACCTGCGAACAGGTGGATTATACCGAACAGGAACGAATAGAGCAGCAGCTTCATCGGGTCGTTGACCGGTTCAAACCAGACCGCCGTCGACGCTATCTCCTTGCCGAAAAATTCACGCGCTATGACCTGAGGCGCGTCGCCGAACCAGCTGCCGAACATCGTGCCCCAGAACACGGTCGAGATTCCGCAATAGAGAAACATATTGACCGTCTTTTTCATCCTGGGCTCGAGCTTGAGCTTAGCCTTGGCTATGAGCATGGCGATGACCATTATCACTCCGTAGCCCGCGTCCGAGAGCATGATGCCGAAGAAGACATAGTAGAAGAACGCCATAACGGGGTTCGGGTCGACATCGTCGCGGTTTGGCATCGAATACATTTCTGTTATCGGCTCGACGGGCGCGACAAATGCGTTGTTTTCGAGCAGCACCGGCACATCGGCATCTGCGTCCGGGTCGGTAATTTCGATAGCAACCGTGTATTTCTTTTCGAGCGCGTCAATAACTTTTGCAGCCCGCTTCTCGGGGATATATCCCGTGAGGACGAAGATGCGGTTCGTCATGGCTATGCGCTCAAGAGCCGCGTATTTTTCTTTCTTTATCGTGAAATAATCAATGACGAAACTGATGTCATCGTAGCAGCCCGCAAGCTTCACTATTTCGGCTCGCGCCGTTTCGGAATCTTTCTCGTTCTGCTCGATCTGCTTTTGAAGCCGCTCATATCTCACGCGCGGCGGATGCTTCGTCGGGTCGGACGGATAAGCGAAATTGAGCGTTCTCAGCGCTTCGAATATCTCTTTCTCGCACTCCTTGTGGCACATCACAACCGCGCAAGTGCGCTCGCTGTTCGCCGAGATTATCTGCGCGTCGACTTCGTTTATCTCCGGCGCTGCCGCCGCTATCGCTTCGAGAAGCGACTGCGCGTCATACTGCACCGGGAATGAGCCGATAAACACCGCAGACGAATCCGTGCCCTTGCATTTCATCGGGATATCGAGGCTCAGCCACGGCTCGAGCGCGTCCATCGCGGTGCGGCACCGGACATTGTCCGCCGCATATTCGCGCATATCCGCTTCGAGCGAGTTTATCCTGTAGCACTCGCGGAGTATTTCGTCCGCCTCGTCGGCTTTTTTAAGATACTCCGAAACCTCGAGCTCCTTTCTGCCGCCGAACGACGACATGAGGCTCTGCATCAGTCCCTTTTTCTGCGGAGCATATTTGTCGAGCGTTTTCTGCGCGCTCTCCGCCGCCGCGAGGTACCGTTCAAAGGTCGAAACGGTGACGCCCGTTGACAGCTTGCAGAGCGATTCGCTCTCTTCGCAGTCGGTCAGCTCGACAGTACCCATACGCTGAAGGCAGTCGATTATCTCCTTGCTCTGCTCAAGCGGAGCGAGCAGCTCGATGCACTTCATTTTAAGCTTTGCCAACCTGACACCTCCTGACTTTTCTGTAATTTCTGAGCCGTTTCATCAGATAACCGTCTCCATGACCGCTTTGATTGCATCGGCTCTGTGCGTTTCTGCCGCGGCAAGCACTTCGCGCTTGCGCTCCTCGGCCGCCCTCCGGGCTTTCTCTTCGTTTGCACGCGCCTGTTCGCGCGCGCCCGCGATGATTTCTTCCGCTTTCTTTGCGGCCTCGGCCTTTTTCCTTGCGACCGCGCCCTCGCCCGCTTCGACCGCCGCATCGACGGTTTTCTGCGCCTGCTCGTGCGCCGCTTTCTGCGCCTCTTTGTCCGAATTTTCGGCATCGAGCACCTTTGAAAGCATCTCGGACGCCATAGAAACACGCTCCTTTCGTCGGCGGATATATTTTCCGCCGCAATTTCTGTTATTTTACCACAAAATTATGACTTAAAAATGAACGCAAAGCATAAATAAATATTTTTTTATCTATAACGCTTATATCTATATATCCGCATCTTACCGGATATTTTATCACACTGCAAAGCGCGATTAAATACCCAACATTCGTCCGCTGTCGCAAAGTTGCACATTCGGGCGCATTTGTCTAAAAGGTTGTAAACTCGGGGCGCATTTGGTATAATGAGGCATACCCAAAACGGAGGAAAAAGATATGACGGAAAAACTCTCGGCATTCGATCTTGAAACATTTATGTCTAAGCTCGTCGACGCGCTGCCAAAGCTCGCCGGGGCTGTGATAATAATCGCGCTCGGCTTCTGGGTCAGTTCCCTTATCGGCAAACTGCTGATAAAAGGTCTGACGCGAAAGGGCGTTGACGCATCCATCCACTCGTTTCTGCGCAGCATCGTAGTCTGGCTGCTGAGATTTGCGGTCATACTCTCCGCGCTCTCGACTCTCGGCTTCAATCTGAACTCATTCATCGCCGCCCTCGGCGCGGCGGGACTGACCGCCGGCATGGGTCTGCAAAACAGCATCGCCCAGTTTGCCAGCGGCATACAGATACTCGTCAACAAACCTTTTAAAAGCGGCGACTTCGTCGAACTTGAGAACATAAGCGGACGGGTTCACGAGATAAAGCTGATGTACACGGTGTTTACGACCGCTGACAACAAGCGCGTTATAGTCCCGAATTCGCACATCACGAGCAACAATATTATTAACTACAACGCCGAAGGGCGCCGCAGACTCGACATGACCTTCTCCGTCTCCTACTCCGACGACATAGCCCTCGCAAAGCAGGTGCTCCGCGCGCAGGCGCTCAAGAACGAACTCATCTATAAAAATCCCGAGCCGGAAGTCGTCGTCAAGCAGCAGTCGGCGAGCAGCATCGACCTTCTGCTCATGGCGTGGTGCTCATCTTCCGATTATCTGACCGTCTACTACAAACTGCAGGAGGATGTCAAAACAGCCTTCGACGAAAACGGAATCAACATTCCGTTCAACCAGCTCGATGTCCATGTATCTAACTCATAAGTTTTAAAATTGTCATAATTAACAAAAAACGCCCAATTGTCTGCGGCAGATTTTTTTCGAAAAAGTTCTTTTTGACTATCAATCGGGCGCTTTTTATTATATAATGTTAGATGAAGGTAAAAAAGACAATTTAATCTGCGGAGGGAATTATTATGTCAGAAGCTTTAACTGCACCGGATTTTTCAACTATTCCGGTAGGACCGCTTGCGCTCATCGCACTGCCCGGCTGTGAGGAGCTTGCCGCAAAGATCGACGCCTACCTCAAAACTTGGCGTGAGATCCGCGAGAGCGAGCACAAAACGACCATCGCATTCTCAGGCTATCAGCGTGACTCATACCTCGTCAAGGCGGCATTCCCGCGCTTCGGTTCGGGCGAAGCGAAATGCCACATTCAGCAGTCCGTTCGCGGCTACGATATCTTTATCGTCTGCGATATGTTCAACTATGGCATGACCTACAAGATGTACGGCAGGGACAATATGATGAGCCCCGATGACCACTACGCAAACCTCAAGCGCGCCATAAGCGCCATAGGCGGCAAGGCAAGACGCATCACCGTTATCATGCCCATGCTCTACGAAGGAAGGCAGCACAGACGCTCGAGCAGAGAGTCGCTCGACTGCGCCATGGCTCTCCAGGAGCTGAGCGATCTCGGAGTGGACAACATCATCACCTTCGACGCACACGACGCAAGAGTTCAGAACGCTATCCCGAACCACGGCTTTGAAAACATTCAGCCTGCTTACCAGATGATAAAGGCGCTCGTCAAGAACGTCACCGACCTCAAAATCGACAACGATCATCTGATGATAATTTCCCCCGATGAGGGCGGCATGAGCCGCTGCATCTATTATTCGACCGTCCTCGGCGTTGACCTCGGTATGTTCTACAAAAGACGCGACTACTCGGTAGTTATCGACGGAAGAAACCCGATAATCGCCCATGAGTTCCTCGGCGACAATGTTGAGGGCAAGGATGTCATTATAGTCGACGATATGATCTCCTCCGGAGATTCGATGATTGAAGTTGCCACAAAGCTCAAGGAGCTCAAGGCAAGAAGAATTTTCATCTGCACCTGCTTCGGTCTGTTCTGCAACGGACTCGAGTCGTTTGACAAGGCATATGAAAACGGCCTTATCAACAAAGTGTTCACCACTAACCTCATCTACAGAACCCCCGAGCTCAAGCAGCGCGAGTGGTATGTCGAGGTTGACCTGTCGAAATACATCTCCTATGTTATCGACACCTTGAACCACGACACCTCGGTCAGCAAGCTTCTCGACCCGAAGGACAGGATAAACAAGCTCCTTGTCGACAAAGGCTTTCGCACCGCAGAAGAAGTGAGATAAAAACACAAAGGCCGTCCGAGCAGTCGGGCGGTCTTTTTATGCTCCTCACCATGCGCAGGCAGAAAAATATAAACAAAGCAAAAGCTGCAATCCGCGACCGAGCCGTGAATTGCAGCCTTTTTCTATTATTCTGCGCCGAAAGCGCCGTGGGCTTTATTTGCCGGCCTTGAGCTCCTTCATCATCTCGGCATAAGCCTTGACGAGGGTCGAAGCAACCGTTCTGCCGAAGGAGATGGTCTCCTGATAATGGTCGCCGAGCAGGTCGGAGCCGTCAAAGAAGATCATGCAGTAGTCATTGTCGGGCACGACGTATCCGCAGGCATCGTTCGCCTCGCCGAATACATAGAGCTCAACGTCTCTGCCCACATAGTCGCTGACCATGCTGTTGAGCGACGGATAGCCGAAATCTTTGCCGCTGTAGGCATTCTCGGCGAGGCAAGCGCCCTTTCCGTCAATGAGCTCGGGCGATACTTCGCCGGGCAGGAGCGCTACCTTTATATTCTTGCCTATCTCAAGATAGCCTATCTCCGTTGTGGTATAGAGAGTCTCGTTCTTATCGTAATAAATCTTGTTGCCGACGAGCTTCGCCTTGCCGACAGCCTCGATAACGGGATTGCTTATCTCGACCAAAACTTCCTTGTGTCTGATATTGAGTATGGGCTCGATTCTCGTCTCCTCGACGGGCTCCCAATTCTCATACCAGACGCTTATTTCGCTAAGCTTCTTCTGCTTCTCCTCGTCGGTGAGCTCCTCGTTATTTCTTATCGCCTCGGCGGCATCGGCATAGAACTTATCGTTCGTAAGCCAATCGCCGGCGCGCATGATTTCGTCCTTGGTCATAGTCAGGGCGACTACCATTCTGCCCAGCTCGTTACCGTAGCGGGTGGCCTCCTCGCTTCTGCGCACGGTGGCAACGCCGTCGTTGGTGACTCCGCGGGCGGAATAAATTCCGCACAGAGCTCCGTTAACGAACATGAAGTTCGTATTGTTGTTCTCCGCGCTGCTGATTATCTGCTCCATGTAGTAGGTGTAGTCTGCGGAGAGCTCCTTGCCGCTGCTCTTATCGGTCTTGAGACCCGTGATATAGGGGTGAGCGGACATATTGACTATATAAGTCTCGGTGCTGCCGTCGTCGGGGACGAAGCGGAGTCTTGTGAGATTGTCGACAGCGTCGAACACGCCGCGCTTGTCGTTGATGTAGTCCTCGCCGAGGTGGTTGAGGGTAGCCTCATACATCTCGCCGGACTTCATATTCCTGCACGCCTCGACTATAGTATCAGTGGTCTTTTCAAAGAGGAAATTCATATACTTCGGGTCGGTACCGGAGGCATATTCGCCCTTACCGCTATAGGTGACGCCGATATTTTTCGCAAGCTTGACGAAGAAGGGATTCCAAAGACCCTGCGTGTCGATGCAGCTGTGGCAATGAGTAGCAAAAACGTTGACGGAAATTATATTCTCGCCCTTGAGCTCTTTTGCCACGCGGTCGCGTATCTGCTTGATGTCCTCGCTCGCAATGCCGATGCACTCGATAGTCGAGAAAACGACCTTGCCGCGTCCGTCGTCAAGCACGACTGTGCGAACCTTCATGTCGTCGAGCACGGTCTCGACAGTGTTCGACGGGAAGTTCTGGAGCAGGTAGCCCGCCAGATAATAGTTGCCGTTGAGAACATCGTCGGGCACAAGGCTCGCCTGGCTGTAGCCGAGCTGCCACTTCGCGTCCTTTGATGCCTCGCTGACAAACTCCTTGCTGCCTCTGTAGAAGTTCTCGCTCTCGGGCTTATAGTCCTCAAGCTTGGTAAGTCCCCTCGGGAGAGGAACCATGTCCGCGATGAATCTGATTATCTTCGTGAAGACGCAGTCGAGATAAACCATGAGAATACTTGTCTTCTCTTTATCCGTCTCCATCTTCGCAAGAGCCGTAATGAGTCCCCACGGGGTGCTCACATCGTACTCCTTGCCGCCTATCAAAACCTTGAGCGGTTCGATTTTTGCCAGATTCTTGACCGCGCCGGCAGCGTCCTTGGCAACGGTAGAATTGAAGTCCTTTACCGAATCCGGGACATACTTGTCGTAGTACTCATAGGCTTTCTTGGCGACTTCAATGCCGATTTTCACAAGTCCCGCGATAATCTGCGGAATTTCCGAGACCGAGACGTCAGTCGGTGCGGCATTCGCGCTCGCCGCGCTTGCGGTCGAAGCGAAGGAGCACGACATAATCATCGTCAGCGCCAGAACGACTGCGAGAATCGATTTGAGTGCTTTTTTCATCGTTTGTTTCTCCTTTATCTTTATTTTTTCAGACTGTATATCACAGGCGCGGATTCCACGCCTACGTTGCGAAGAACATATTCATAGCTCCATTGGCAGCCGCTTGTGCGCCACGCATCGGGGCCTATCCAGTGGCACTTTTTATCATAAAGATGAACTGTGCCGAACGCATTTCTGCGGTTTGTATAGAGCTTCACCTCTATCTCATGCCTGCCTGCCGAAAGCTCTTTAAGCTCCAGCTCATACGGCGGGAAGATTATCTCCCCCGCGTGAACGCCGTCAACAAATATATCGGTCAGCGCACCGTCGTAATGCGGGACGGTAATTTTGATATCCCCGCCGGGGCAGTCGACGCCGAAACGGTAGGTCACACAGCCGCCGTAGAACGGCAAGCCCTGATTGACTATGCTGCCGAATGCGAGCTTATCCGGGCGCTTTATAAGCTTTTTGAGCCTGCCGCGCACCTCAACTCCGAAGTCGCCGAGCAGATAGCACCATTCGACATTCGTGCGCTTGCCGAACGGGAGAACGATTTCGAGAATATTTTCCCCCTGCGCTATCCTCGGCAGGGCGACCGTTTTTACGGCTCTGTCAACATAGAAGCCGATAACGGTGTTGTCAACCGCCTGACCGTTTAGCGTTATCTCCGCTTTCTCCGCGTCCTCAAGGGCGAGCGATACGCCGTCAAACGCGAGAGCGCTGTCTATCTTAAAGCGGAGCCTCACCTTATGCTCGGGCACAGGCTCATGTATGACCCACGGCTGCATCACCGCGCCGCTTCGAAGCGGGAAGCCGAGCTTTTCGCGGCAGATGTTATCGGCTCTGAGAAGCTCCTCCTCATGCTCGCTCAGCTCGTCGCCGTCAAGCGCAAAACGCGCCATGTCGAGCAACATTACATTCGGCTCGTCAAGCTCGTATTCAGTCTCATAGGGGACAAGGATTTCTTTATCCTCAAGCTTCTTCGGCTCGGCATACTGCCTCTCGGAGCGGCCGTTATAGAGCCTTAACAGCAGGCTGTCAAAGTCAAAGAGCCTCGCGCTTATCACGGTGTCGCCGTTGAGATAATCAAACTGCGCGGGCTTCAGCTCGCCGCTCAAGGTATCGTATATCACGGGCGAATATTCGCCTTTTACGGTTATTTTTATATCGTCGTAAAACGCCAGATCGCAATCATATGAATCCTCCGCGTGTGCGACAAACAGCCACAGGCTGTCCGTGTCCTCGCGCAGCTGATAAATAAGCCCGTCGGAGAGATAGCCGTCGTCATCGCGGATGCATACGGTTCTTGACGCGTCAAGCGCAGTCAGGAGCGACGCACGCTGATATGGTATGTGCTCACTGTTTTTAAATAGCCTCTCTCCCCTGTCGGACGGCTGTGCGTCCTCAAGAGTCGGGGCTTCGCCGAGGAATATTACCCTGCCGCCGTCCTCGCGGAATTTTTCGAGTCTATCGAGCGTTGACGAACGGAGCGTCTCGCACCCTGGTACGACTATCACGTCGTACTTCATCTCGCCGACTCTCAGCGGCGCATCCGCATGCGGGCAGAGCCCGGGCAGCAGCGACTCGCTGATAAAATCGAAATCTATGCTGCCGAACAGCAGCCACTTTGTCAGATCCTGGAAATTTTTGTCAAGCTCTTCGCGGATGAGTCCCGATTTGTCGTTGGGTCCCCAGTGGAGCCAGAAGCTCTCTACCGGGTGGATAACGCCGACCTTTACAATCGGCACACCGCGGGTCATCGCCGTGTTGACTCGCGCGAAGTGATCCTCGACGCAGGAATATTTTTTGTACCACGGGGACTGATAGTTTATCGAGGCGGGATAGTCTCGCTTCGCCTCGCCTGCCATGGAGACCCACGACAGGTGCGGCACGCGTACAGTGACGCCGAGAGCCGCCTGCCAGTCGCCGTTGAGTTTGTGTCCTCTGAAGTCAAAATCCCAGTCAGTGACGCCGTAGAGCTCAGAGAGCACGCCCTCATAGCCGAACTGATGCGCGGCGGACTGAGCCTGCTTCGCGGTCGTGTATTCCTTCCACGAGCAGAGCATATCAATGCCGGGCAGCCCGAACGAGCGGTATGAGCGCATTGCTTCGCCGAGCGCACCCGTCTGGCTTTCGAGCGTCGGCTCGTCCATCATGTGACCGGTCAGCGCGATGCCGTTTTCGCGGCACCAGCCGCCGACCGTATCGGCGAACGCCGAAGAAAACCGCTCCGCAATATGATCGTGATAGCGGTAACGGGCGGCGGAAACTTTTCCGTCCGGCAGATCCCAGAATATCTCCGGCAGGAATTCCATGATATCCTGAGAATATGTATCTGAATATGTCTTTGCAAAATCGTCCGTCCACGGCATGATGAGGTCGTCCGTGTCGGTCGAGTTGTCCATGAGCGTCTTGCGCGTGAACTGCGGCTCGTCGGTGAAAATCGCGGGGACAGTTTCATCGAACTCGTCGCCGACGACCTCTTTGTACCGCTCGTGAGTGACCTCAACGAAGCGTTCGACCGCCTTTTTGTCGAGCGTGTTGAGATAAGCCTGACCGTTATACCACGGGTTCGCGCCGCTTATTTCAAGATAGGCGTACCACTTCGTCCCCTCGACAGGGTCGTTCTCACCGATGCGCCTGTAGCTCTTCAAATATCCGTCGGAATCGAGCACTATGTCGTAGCAGGCAAGCAGCTCGCCGTCCTCGGAGCGCACTCCGCGCGATGTGGAGTCGTCCGTGAAGCCCGCAGAGCCGTCATAGGGTCTGACGGTAAAAAGCAGGTGGCGCGCGCGGAAACGCTTATCTTTCGTGACTATTCCGCCGGCGGCGCCGGAGGGCCATCTATCCTCGTCATAGAGCCAAGCAAGCATTTTTTCGCTCTTCGCCTTGTCGGTGCAGGAGCGGATGAGATGCATGAACTCGTCGCTCAGATATTCCGTATCCATGCCGGTTCTGACATGCATATGAAATCCGCCGAAACCCATCTCATGAAAAATTTCTATCTGCCGCAGAAGTTCGTCCTCTTCGAGCTTGCAGTTCCACGCCCAGAACGGCGCGGCGCGGTACTCGCTCGTCGGGGAGCGAAACAGCTCATCGGACAGGGTGCTGAGATAATTCTTTTTATAAAGCATATATTCCTCCGCTAAAAATATCGAACCCCTTTTTGATTATATAATTATACCATAAAAACCCCTGTCCGTTGTCACAAAAATTGACCTCGAAAGCTGTACAATTTGACGAACGCAGAGGCTTCATCACGATTGATTTTCCGTTTCGCGTGCTCTATAATGATGCACGATGTATATTTGTTTAGTTCAAAGCTTCGCAATATGAACATTTTCCTGCGGCGAAGAGCAAAAAACGGGCGGTACAGAGCCAATCTGTACCGCCCGATTCTATTTTATATCGGCTTATTCAGCCTTTTTGTTCTTCTCTCTGTTGCCGAGCACAACATTCGTCAGGATGCCGAGGATGAGTGCGCAGGCGATGGAGGTTATCGTGACCTTGCCGAAGGAGACGGTCAGGCCGCCGATACCGGCGATAAGAATAACGGAGACAACGAAGAGGTTTCTGTTATCTTCGAGGTCAACTTTCTGGATCATCTTCAGACCGCTGACTGCGATGAAGCCGTAGAGCGAGATGCACACGCCGCCCATGACGCAGGAGGGAATCGAAGCGAGGAAAGTTGCGAAGGGTGAAAGGAACGCGATGATTATCGCGAGGACTGCCGTGCAGACGATAGTCGCAACGGAAGCGTTGCCGGAGATAGCCACGCAGGCTATGGACTCGCCGTAAGTGGTGTTCGGTGCGCCGCCGAAGACAGCGCCGACCATCGAGCCAATACCGTCGCCGAGCAGGGTTCTGTGGAGACCGGGCTCAACAAGGAGGTCAGTTTCAACTATGGAAGAGATGTTCTTGTGGTCAGCGATGTGCTCTGCGAAGACAACGAATGCAACCGGGACATAAGCCACTGCAACAGCCGCTACGTAAGAACCGCTGAGCTCGCCGAAGGCGCCGAAAGCCTTGAGGAAGGTGAAGTCGGGTATCGAAACAAAGGTTTTGACTCCCACTCCGTCAGCAACGAGTGCAGTGAAGCCGCTAAAGTCGATAACTTTGAGAGCGTCGTTTCCGGTCTTGATGCCGATGACGGTGAAGATAGCCGCAACAGCGTAGCCGGAGAGGATGCCGATGATGAACGGGATGAGCTTAACCATCTTCTTGCCGAAGACGGAGCAGAACATTGTCACGAAGAGAGTGACGAGACCGCAGATGATAGCGACATAGACGCTTGCGGTCGGCTCGCCGTTGACTGCATAGGAGCCTTTCTGGAGATCGCCGATAGCGTTTCCTGCGAGCGAAAGTCCGATTATAGCGACGGTAGGTCCGATAACGGCGGCGGGCATGAGCTTATTGATCCAGCCAACACCGGAAATCTTGACCGCTATCGCTATAACAACATAGACAAGACCCGCGAACACAGCGCCGAGAATCAGTCCGAGATAGCCGAGCGCAACGGTGGTCGCGCCTGCGAAAGCGGCTGCCATTGAGCCGAGGAAAGCGAAAGAAGAACCGAGGAAAACAGGGCTCTTAGCCTTCGTGAAGAGAACATATACAAGGGTGCCTGCGCCTGCGCCGAAGAGCGCCGCGACAGTGCTCATCTGCACTTCGCCGCAGTTATAAACACCCGAAGTTATCATGGGAACTGCGATGGTCGCTGCCATAATCGCGAGCAGCTGCTGGAACGCAAAGACGATAAGCTTGCCGAACTTCGGCTTGTCTTTGATACCGTAAATCAATTTCATACTATTGACCTCCTCAAATTTTGCCTGTCTATACTCAACACAGTCCCGGTGAACCGCTTCTGCGTCAAAGTCTTATTTGCTGTATATTGAGACGCTTGTCTCATCGTCGAACGGCGGGATCTTCACAACGACCACTTCGCTGCGCGAGGTCGGCACGTTCTTGCCGACATAGTCGGCGACTATCGGGAGCTCCCTGTGTCCCCTGTCAACAAGCGTTGCAAACTGTATCTTCGCCGGGCGGCCGAGGGAGATTATCGCATCCATCGCGGCGCGCGCCGTTCTGCCGGTGTAGAGCACATCGTCGACCATGACGACCGTCTTGCCCTCAACGGAAAAATCAAGCTTGCCGGAGTTCACCGTCGGCTGACTCGCGCTCTCGCTCAGGTCGTCCCTGTAGAGCGTGATGTCGAGATAGCCTTTCTGCGTCTTCACGCCGAGGCTCTCGATCTTTGAGGCAAGGATATCCGCAAGCGGTGCGCCTCTTCTCATTATGCCGACAAGGCATATCTCATCTGAATCGCCGTTTCGCTCGATTATCTCGTGCGATATCCGCGCGAGTGCACGGTTGACCGCCGCGCTGTCCATGATATAGGCCTTGAACTCCATTTACTCACCCCGAAGCATAAAAAAATACGATCCTGCCGCACCGACAAAATCGCACAAAAACACGCAGATATACCCTATCCGCACTGAATATGACCATCTTGTCGGCATCTCTGTACCGCTCTTAAAGATTTTTTGCTGTGAATACTATATCATATTGTTTATCGGTTGTAAAGACCCAATTTATAGTTTTTTCAACTTTTTTCGCCGCCGAATCTTACATAAATGTAAGAACTCAGGCGCACAATGTAAGGCTTTGTTATTGAGAACGACCCACTCATTTGATATAATCATTATCGACAGGAGGAGTTTTTATGAAAACCAAAAGCAAAAATAAGAAGCTGCGCATCGCGCTCGGAATATGCATACCGCTCATAATCATTATCGCTGCGGCGTTGGCAGTTGTTATGAAATACGGACCGACATTCGGATTTTATCTCGTCCCGCCGTCGGCAGAGCGCTACGGCAAGGACGCTCTTGCAACCATAGGCAAAAACGGGATATATTCGGAAAGCGACGAGTGGAAAAGCACTTACGAAGAATGTCTCAAGATGATAGAAAACGCCGAGAGCTATGAGGACACATACCCCGCGATTAAAAAGGCTCTTTCGGTTTGCGGCGGCAAGCACTCAATGTTCATGACAAAATCGGAATCGCAGGACACAACCGAGAGCTATGACGATGTTCTGCCCACCGTTTCGCTCGACGGCGATATTGCAATAATAAAACTCCCCGATTTCCTCGTCACAGCCGAAGATTTCCTCGGCACAGCCGAAGCGGGACAGAAATACGCAAAAGTCGCGGAGGACTTCATTCACGAGAACCGCGATAAAATAAAGGGCGTTGTGCTCGACCTGCGCGGCAACACCGGCGGTGACATGGGTCCGATGGCGACGGCTGTCTCGTCGCTGCTGCCAGACGGCGAATTGGTTTATTATCACTACCGCAGCTACGATATCCCGGTCACGCTCAAAAACGGCGTTGTCAGCAATGCGGGCACGGGCGGCAGGAGCCTCTATCCCGAAGAGAAGCTGAATGTACCCGTTGCGATACTTACCGACGACATGACTGCGAGCTCGGGCGAAGCTCTGACGCTCTGCTTCAGAGGGCTCGAAAACACAAGGACTTTCGGCGCACCGACCGCTGGCTACACGAGCGTCAATATGCTCTACAACATGTATGACGGCGCGCAGATGTATCTGACCGTCGCGTTTGACAAGGCGCGCACCGGTGAGATATTCAAAGAGACACCAATCGAGCCGGATGTCGCCACCGACTCCCCTTTTGAAGCGGCTCTTGAGTGGCTGAGAAGCTGAAAATAAAATACAGCACCCTCCGTAAAAGCGCGGAGGGTGCGTAATTTAACAAGGAGAAAGGATCGGCACATCTGCGCCGACCCTTTTTATTTTTTGATTATTTTGCTTTCTTGTCTTCCTTTTTCTTGTGGAAAAGAATCTTATCCACGGGGAAATAGAGGAAGAACTGGAGAGCTGAGCAGACAGCGGTAGCTATAGTGAGCGAAAGGCCGCTGTTCAGATGGAACTTCGAGGTGCAGAACTCGAAAACTACGGGGTTGAACCACGCAGAGAAGCAAACGAGAGCAAGGGTGAAGATTATGTATATGGGCAGAGTAATAGCGGTGTTGGAGCCCGAGTTGAAAGTCTTTTCCTTGTTGATGAAGAATGCAACTATCTGCGCCAGAAGGTTCGAAACGTTGAATGCAATGAAGAGCGCAAGTCCGCAGCGCTGACCCTCGATGACCGGATAGTCAAAGACGAACCAGTGGAATGCCTGCGTGCTCAGAGCCTTGATTGCGGGGATGTTGTAAAGAATCGCGAGAGATGCAACCTGAACGATGCAGGCGCCGAGGCTGACGACGATGAACTTGACAAACTGCCAGAGTGTGTTGATGCCGGAGCCTTTACCCGCTGCGGCCTTGTCGATATTGTTTAACTTTCCCATTTACTTCACTCCTGTGATAAAATTTTCAATTAATTTTATCATACCCGCCGAGATAAATCAATAAAAACGCCCGTACTTTTTGGATATTGATTATTAAAAACAGATAAATCGGCATAAAAAAAGATCCCGCAGGAAAACCTACGGGATCAAGAAGCGTCAATTACTCGATAATCTTGATAACAACGCCCGAGCCGACGGTACGGCCGCCTTCACGGATAGCGAAGCGGAGACCCTCTTCGATAGCGATGGGAGCGATAAGCTCAACAGTCATATCGATGTTATCGCCGGGCATGCACATCTCTACGCCCTCGGGAAGGGAGATGATACCGGTAACGTCAGTAGTTCTGAAATAGAACTGAGGACGATAGTTGTTGAAGAACGGGGTGTGACGGCCGCCCTCGTCCTTAGTAAGGACGTAAACCTGACCGACAAACTTGGTGTGGGGATGAATGGTGCCGGGCTTAGCAAGAACCTGGCCGCGCTCGATCTCATTTCTCTGAACACCACGAAGAAGAGCGCCGATGTTGTCGCCGGCCTCAGCGTAATCGAGGGTCTTGCGGAACATCTCGATTCCGGTGCAGACGGTCTTGCCCTTCTCTTCCTTAAGACCAACGATCTCAAGCTCGTCGCCGGTTCTCAGCTGTCCACGCTCAACTCTACCGGTGGCAACAGTACCACGGCCGGTGATGGTGAAGACATCCTCAACAGGCATAAGGAAAGGCAGGTCAGCCTTACGGTCGGGAGTGGGGATATAAGTGTCAACAGCGTTCATGAGCTCCCAGATGCAAGCAAGCTCGGGGGCGTCAGGATCATTGCCGTTGTACTCAAGAGCCTTAAGAGCAGAACCCTTGATGATCGGGGTGTCATCGCCGGGGAAGCCATACTCGTTAAGAGTATCGCGGATCTCCATCTCGACAAGCTCAAGGAGCTCAGGATCGTCGACCTGGTCAACCTTGTTCATGAAGACGATGATATAGGGCACGCCAACCTGGCGGGCAAGAAGAAGGTGCTCCTTGGTCTGAGCCATGGGGCCGTCGGTAGCAGCTATAACAAGGATAGCGCCGTCCATCTGAGCAGCACCGGTGATCATGTTCTTGATATAGTCAGCATGGCCGGGGCAGTCAACGTGAGCATAGTGACGGGTAGCAGTCTCATACTCAACGTGAGCGGTGTTGATTGTAATACCGCGCTCTCTCTCCTCGGGAGCCTTATCGATGTTAGCGTAATCAACAAACTCAGCCTCGCCCTTCATAGCGAGAGTCTTGGTGATAGCAGCGGTAAGAGTAGTCTTACCATGGTCAACGTGACCAATGGTACCAATGTTTACATGGGGCTTAGTTCTTTCGAATTTAGCTTTTGCCATTTGGAATTTCCTCCCTTTAATTGGTTAAATAATTGTCTCATGCATCAGCATAAAACTATTCTATCAATTTACACCTGAAAATTCAAGTGCTTTTTAAAAATTACTTGTCCTTGATGACAGTCTCAGCAATGGACTTCGGAACCTCGGCGTAGTGGCTGGGCTCCATGACATACTGACCGCGTCCCTGCGTCTTGGAACGAAGGGTGGTAGCGTAGCCGAACATGTTCGACAGCGGGATGAATGCATTGATCTGCACTGCGCCCGTACGCATCTCGGTGCCTTCGATCTGTCCGCGGCGGGAGTTGACATCGCCGATAACATCGCCCATATAGTCCTCGGGGACGATAATGGCGACCTTCATGATGGGCTCCATGAGCACGGGAGCTGCCTTCTTCATCGCATCCTTGAACGCCATAGAACCGGCGATCTTGAACGCCATTTCGGAGGAGTCGACCTCGTGATAAGATCCATCGTAAAGAGTGACCTTGACGTCAACAACATTGAAGCCTGCAAGAACGCCCGACTGCATTGCACCCTTGATACCGGCCTCTGCAGGTCCGATATATTCCTTCGGGATAGCGCCGCCGACGACCTCGTTGACGAACTCGTAACCCTTCTCGGGGTTGGGCTCGATGCGGATCTTGACGTGACCGTACTGTCCGCGGCCGCCCGACTGACGCGAATACTTGGTATCGCTCTCTGCGGGTTTGGTGATGGTCTCGCGGTATGCGACCTGGGGTTTACCGACATTAGCCTCGACCTTGAACTCACGAAGAAGTCTGTCAACGATTATCTCAAGGTGAAGCTCGCCCATGCCGGCGATGATGGTCTGACCCGTCTCTTCATCAGTGTAGCACTTGAAGGTCGGATCCTCTTCGGCGAGCTTTGCAAGCGCAATAGCCATCTTCTCCTGGCCTGCCTTGGTCTTGGGCTCGATAGCGACCCTGATAACGGGATCGGGGAATTCCATGGACTCAAGGATTATCGGAGCCTTGGCGTCGCAGAGCGTGTCGCCGGTAGTGGTGTTCTTAAGACCGATAGTCGCAGCGATATCTCCGGCGTAAACGCAGTCGATATCCTTTCTGTGGTTGGAGTGCATCTGCAGGATTCTTCCCAGACGCTCGTTGCAGTCCTTGGTAGCATTGTAAACAGTGCTGCCGGTGGTGACTGTGCCCGAATAAACTCTGAAGAAGCAGAGCTTACCGACGAAGGGATCAGTCGCGATCTTGAAAGCAAGAGCTGCGAACGGCTCGGAATCCGAAGAATGACGGAACTCCTCTTCACCGGTCTCGGGGTTCGTGCCCTTTATCGACGGGACATCCGTCGGAGCGGGCATGTAATCAACAATAGCGTCAAGCAGCTGCTGAACACCCTTGTTGCGGTAAGAAGTACCGCAGCATACGGGAACCATCTTATTGGCGATAGTAGACTTGCGGATGCAGGTCTTTATCTCATCAATGGTGAGCTCCTCGCCGCCGAGATACTTCTCGAGCAGCTCGTCGTCCTGTTCGGCGACGTGCTCAACGAGCTCATCATGATACTTCTGTGCAAGTTCCTTCATGTTCTCGGGAATATCCTCGACTCTGACGTCGAGACCCTTGTCATCATAGTAGACATCAGCCTGCATCTGAACAAGGTCGATGATTCCCTTGAAGTCAGCTTCCGCGCCTATGGGGAGCTGAATCGGAACTGCGTTACACTTCAGGCGCTCCTTCATCATGTCTATAACATTATAGAAGTTAGCTCCCATAATGTCCATCTTGTTAACATAGACCATTCTCGGAACCTGGTACTTGTCCGCCTGTCTCCAGACGGTTTCGGACTGGGGCTCAACGCCGCCCTTTGCGCAAAGAACGGTAACAGAACCGTCCAGAACACGCAGAGAACGCTCAACCTCAACGGTGAAGTCCACGTGGCCGGGAGTGTCGATGATGTTGATTCGGTGGTTCTTCCAGAAGCAGGTAGTCGCAGCGGAGGTAATGGTTATACCTCTCTCCTGCTCCTGCTCCATCCAGTCCATTGTCGCAGCACCATCATGCACTTCGCCGAGTTTGTGGGTCTTTCCTGTGTAGAACAGGATACGCTCCGTTGTGGTGGTTTTGCCTGCGTCAATATGCGCCATGATTCCGATATTCCTGGTCTTTTCCAGTGAAACCTCTCTCGGCATAAAAACCTCCGTATCTCGCCTTTGTGCGAATAGCAAAATATATAGGTGAAATTACCACCTGAAATGTGCAAATGCCTTGTTGGCCTCTGCCATCTTGTGAGTATCCTCACGCTTCTTGAATGCCGAACCGGTCGAATTGACGGCATCCATGATCTCGTTAGCAAGTCTCTCCTTCATCGTTCTCTCGGAACGCTGACGGGAATAAAGGGTTATCCAGCGCAGACCGAGGGTCTGTCTTCTCTCCGGACGAACCTCCATGGGAACCTGATAGGTTGCACCGCCGACTCGACGAGCTTTGACTTCGAGAACGGGCATGACATTCTCCATAGCAGCCTCAAAAACCTCAAGCGGTTCCTTGCCGGTCTTCTCACGGATAATGTCGAAAGCCTCGTAAACGATTTTCTGAGCGACGCCCTTCTTACCGTCGATCATGACGTTGTTGATAAGGCGTGTTACGAGCTTTGAGTTGTAAAGCGGATCGGGCAAAACGTCACGTTTTGCTATCTTGCCTCTTCTTGGCACTTCGCTTCCCTCCTTCATAGTAATGATATCATAGGTACTCGAGTGACAAAACTCTCGTGGTGTCAATGGGAGGCATGTATTTCAATGCACTCTCGCATTGGAGTAATCACCTGCAAGAAGATTCTGTCTCTTAAGCTTTCCGCGTCATGCGGAATTACTTTTTGGCAGCCTTCGGACGCTTAGCACCGTACTTGGAACGGGCCTGCATTCTGCCGTTGACGCCCTGTGTATCGAGCGTTCCGCGGATGATGTGGTAACGCACACCGGGAAGGTCCTTAACACGGCCGCCGCGGATGAGAACAACCGAGTGCTCCTGAAGGTTATGACCGACGCCCGGGATATAAGCCGAAACCTCGATGCCGTTGGAAAGACGAACTCTGGCGATCTTTCTAAGAGCCGAGTTGGGCTTCTTGGGGGTGGTGGTCTTAACCGCTGTGCAAACACCGCGCTTCTGCGGAGAAGCAGTGTCGGTCATGATGTTCTTCTTGGAGTTGAGACCCTTCAAAAGCGCGGGGGCTTTGGGTTTCTTCTCAAGAGTTTCTCTTCCGTTTCTCACAAGCTGATTAAACGTTGGCAAGCAGTACATCTCCTTTCTAAGATTTATATATGAAATCCGCGCTTCGGGCATAATTATCCCAAAACACAAGACATCACAATTTAAAATTATACCGCTGAAGGTCCTGTTTGTCAACCTTTTCGGTTCGTCAAATGACAAAATATTCGGCGTTTATCGGGGCATTATATATGATTTTTGTCCAATAAACGCATCTCTTTATAGTCACCGCTGCCGGAGTCCACCGCAAAAGCGGCAGACTCCGGCTTGATGGTTGTTTATTATTCTGCTTCTTCCTGGTTCTCCGCCTCTTCGAGCTTCTCGGCAAGGTCGCTGAAGATGCCCGTAGTGGGAAGCACCTGAACATCGCTGTAGCACTTCATGCCGGTACCCGACGGCAGGAGCTTGCCGATGATGACATTCTCCTTGAGACCGAGCAGCGGATCGCTCTTGCCCTTGATGGCGGCATCGGTGAGGACTCTCGTGGTCTCCTGGAAGGATGCGGCTGAGAGGAAGGACTCGGTTGCAAGAGAAGCCTTTGTGATACCCATGAGCACGGGCATGCACTGAGCCTCTGCGAGCTCCTCGCCTGTCTCCTGAGCCTTGGCGGCGACGCGTGCGTTCTCCGCCTTGAACTCAAGCTTGTCAACAACAGCGCCGGGCAGGAAAGTCGTGTCGCCGGGATCGGTGATCTTGACCTTCTTCATCATCTGACGGACGATGACCTCGATGTGCTTATCGTTGACGTCAACACCCTGCATACGGTAGGTTCTCTGAACCTCGCGGATGAGGTAATCGTGAACAGCCTCGACGCCGAGAACTGCGAGAATATCATGCGGGTTGAGAGCACCTTCGGTGATGGTGTCGCCCTTGTTGATGTGATCGCCGGGCTCAACCTTGACGCGCATACCGTAGTGGATGGGATACGCCTTCTCCTCGAGGGTCTCGGGATCTGTGACGATGATGTTTCTGATCTTCTTGATCTCGCGCTCGGAAACCGTACCGGAGATCTCACTGATAAGAGCGAGGCTCTTGGGCTTTCTCGCTTCGAACAGCTCCTCGACTCTGGGAAGACCTTCCGTGATATCGGACTGGTCTTTCGCGCCGCCGGTGTGGAACGTTCTCATCGTCAGCTGTGTACCGGGCTCGCCTATCGACTGAGCCGCGATGATACCGACTGCTTCACCGACCGTAACAGGCTCGCCGGTTGCAAGGTTCGCGCCGTAGCACTTGATGCAGACGCCGTGCTCGGACTGGCAGGTAAGCAGCGAACGGATCTTTATCTTTGCAAGACTGCCCTCGGGCTCTTCGCCCGCGGCGACCTTTCTGTCGTGGTACTCGTATACCTTGCCGGCGACGCGCTTTGCGTCGTCCTCGCTCATCATCTTATCCTTGCTCATGATAAGCTCGCCGGTATCCTCGTCGACAAAGTCGTTGAGCAGATAGCGGCCGGTAAGACGCTCGGTGAGGCTGACTATGCGGCGCTTTCCGTCGAAGATATCGTAGACATCCGAGCCCTCTGTGCAGCCGCAGTCCTCCTCGCGGATGATAACATCCTGCGAGACATCGACAAGACGTCTGGTGAGGTAACCCGAGTCCGCGGTACGAAGCGCGGTATCGGCAAGACCTTTACGCGCACCACGCGACGAAATGAAGTATTCGAGTATATTAAGACCTTCACGGTAGTTGGCTCTGATGGGGATTTCAATCGTCTTACCTGCCGTATTCGCGATAAGTCCGCGCATACCTGCAAGCTGACGCAGCTGGCTATCGTTGCCTCGCGCACCGGAGTCAAGCATCATGTTGATCGGGTTGTAGGGATCGAAGTTCGCCTTGAGTTCTGCGGCAACTCTCTTTGTGCAGTCTTCCCAGGTCTCAATAACCATGTTCGTGCGCTCCTCATCGGAGAGAAGACCGTTCTCATAGTTGTCCATGATCTCGGCGACGTCCTTCTCGGCGTCGGCAATGAGTTCGCCCTTACGCGGCGGTATGGTAGCGTCGCAGACAGCGACGGTGATACCGCTTCGGGTCGAGTACTTGTAGCCCTGAGCCTTGATCTTATCAAGCATATCGGCTGCTATCGAGGTGCCGTGAATCTTGATACATCTGTCGATAATTTCGCCGAGTTTCTTTTTATTGACGAGGAAATCGACCTCAAGCTTGAAGTCGTTCTCCGGATCGCTTCTGTCAACAAAGCCGAGATCCTGCGGGATAGGTCCGTTGAAGATAACGCGTCCCATGGTGGTGGAGACGAGCTTTCTGACGGGTTTGCCGTCTATCTCCTTGGTCATGCGGATCTTGATTCTCGCATGGAGTCCGATGGTGCCGTCGTCGTAAGCCATGGTGGCCTCATCGACATCTCTGAACACCTTGCCCTCGCCGGGCTCACCGGGCTTTTCAAGGGTGAGGTAATAGGAGCCGAGGACCATGTCCTGCGTGGGAACGGTGACCGGGCGTCCGTCGGAGGGCTTGAGGAGGTTGTTGGCGGCGAGCATAAGGAAGCGCGCCTCAGCCTGAGCCTCCGCAGAAAGCGGAACGTGAACTGCCATCTGGTCTCCGTCGAAGTCGGCGTTGAATGCGGTACAAACGAGGGGATGAAGCTTGATAGCTCTGCCCTCGACAAGGATGGGCTCGAAAGCCTGGATACCGAGTCTGTGAAGCGTGGGAGCGCGGTTGAGGAGCACGGGGTGATCCTTGATAACCACTTCGAGAGCATCCCAGACAACGGGATTCTGGCGCTCGACCATCTTTCTTGCGGATTTGACGTTGTTCGCCTTGCCGGTCTGGACAAGTCTCTTCATAACGAAGGGCTTGAACAGCTCAAGAGCCATCTCGGTCGGCAGACCGCACTGATAGATCTTCAGCTCGGGACCGACGACGATAACCGAACGTCCGGAATAGTCAACACGCTTACCGAGCAGGTTCTGTCTGAAACGTCCCTGCTTACCTTTAAGCATATCGGAGAGCGACTTGAGCGCTCTGTTGTTCGGACCGGTTACGGGTCTGCCGCGGCGGCCGTTGTCGATAAGAGCATCGACAGCTTCCTGAAGCATACGCTTCTCGTTGCGGACTATTATCTCGGGTGCGCCGAGCTCAAGAAGCTTGCGCAGACGGTTGTTTCTGTTGATAACGCGGCGGTAAAGATCGTTGAGGTCGCTCGTTGCAAAGCGTCCGCCCTCGAGCTGAACCATGGGACGAAGCTCCGGCGGGATAACCGGAAGCACGTCGAGGATCATCCACTCGGGTCTGTTGCCGCTCTGTCTGAACGCCTCGACAACCTCAAGGCGTTTGAGAGCCTTAGCCTTCTTCTGACCGCTTGCTTTCTCTATCTCCTCGCGCAGCTGCGCGGAGAGCTGGTCGAGGTCGATCTCGGCAAGAAGCTCCTTGATAGCCTCGGCGCCCATGCCTGCCCTGAAATCGTCCTCATACATCAGGCGGTACTCATCGTAATCCTTCTCGTCGAGAACCTGATACTTTTTAAGATCCGTTGTGCCGGGATCGATAACGATATGCATCGCAAAGTAGAGAACTTTCTCAAGGTTGCGCGGCGATATATCGAGGATAAGACCCATTCTTGAGGGTATTCCCTTGAAATACCAGATGTGGGAAACGGGAGCTGCAAGCTCGATGTGACCCATTCTCTCGCGGCGAACCTTGGAGCGGGTTATCTCAACGCCGCAGCGTTCGCATATCTTGCCCTTGTAGCGGATTCTTTTATATTTGCCGCAGTGGCACTCCCAGTCCTTCTGGGGTCCGAATATCCTTTCGCAGAACAGTCCGTCCTTTTCGGGCTTGAGTGTGCGGTAATTGATGGTTTCGGGCTTCTTGACCTCGCCGTAAGACCAGCTTCTGATCTTATCGGGAGACGCAAGACCTATTTTTATGGATTCAAAGGTATTGTTTTCCATCCGTTGACTGCCCCTTTTTAAAATATATTTTTAAGGTGACTGTTCTCAGTCGTCGTAGTCGTCAAGCTCGCCTTCGCTGTCGGAGAAGATATCGCCGTCATAGTAGTCATCTTCGCCCTCGGCATCGTCTGCGAAATCGGCGCTGTCATCGTCGTCCTCGCCGGAGCCGACATTGAAGATATCGCCCTCTTCGTTTTCCGTGCCGTAGCCGCCTGCAGTGCCGGCGTCGTTGACGGAGGAGAATGCCTTATCGTCTGAAGGTGCAAATCCGAGTTCCTCGTCGGTCTGCTTGAGGTCAATCTCCTCGCCGTCCGCGTCAAGGACGCTGACATCAAGGCAGAGGGACTGAAGCTCTTTGACGAGAACCTTGAACGACTCGGGAATGCCGGGCTTGGGAACGTTGTTGCCCTTGACTATTGCCTCGTAGGTCTTGACACGGCCGACAACATCGTCGGACTTGACTGTCAGTATCTCCTGGAGGGTGTAGGCAGCGCCGTAAGCCTCGAGAGCCCAGACTTCCATCTCACCGAAACGCTGGCCGCCGAACTGGGCTTTACCGCCGAGGGGCTGCTGCGTAACGAGCGAGTACGGGCCGGTGGAACGTGCGTGAATCTTATCGTCAACAAGGTGGAACAGCTTGAGGTAATACATGACACCGACGGTGACGGGGTTATCGAACTGTCTGCCGGTACGTCCGTCGTAAAGTATCGTCTTGCCGTCCTCTCTGAGTCCTGCCTGCTTGAGCGCTTCGCGGATATCATCCTCGTGCGCGCCGTCGAAGACGGGAGTCTCGACCTTGTAGCCCAGATGCTTCGCGGCAAAGCCGAGATGCACTTCGAGCACCTGACCGATATTCATTCGGGAGGGAACGCCCAGGGGGTTGAGCACGATATCGAGCGGCGTGCCGTCCGGAAGGAAGGGCATATCCTCCTGAGAAAGTATTCTTGAAACAACACCCTTGTTACCGTGGCGGCCTGCCATCTTATCGCCGACGGAAAGCTTACGCTTCTGGGCGATATAGCAACGGACGACCTTGTTTACGCCGGGTGCGAGCTCATCGCTGTTCTCGCGGGTGAACTCTTCGACCTTGACGACGATGCCGTATTCGCCGTGGGAGACCTTGAGGGAGGTATCTCTGACCTCTTTCGCCTTCTCGCCGAATATGGCGCGGAGCAGTCTCTCCTCTGCGGTCAGCTCGGTCTCGCCCTTGGGCGTTACCTTACCGACAAGGATGTCGCCGGAGTGAACCTCGGCGCCGACGCGGATTATGCCGCGCTCGTCAAGGTTGCTCAGAAGATCGTCGGAGACGTTCGGGATGTCCCTTGTGATCTCCTCGGGTCCGAGCTTTGTATCTCTCGCTTCGATCTCGTGCTTCTCGATGTGAATCGAGGTGTAGACATCGTTGCGAACCATCTTTTCGTTGATGAGAACCGCGTCCTCGTAGTTGTAGCCTTCCCAGGTCATGAAGCCGACAAGGGCGTTCTTGCCGAGGGATATCTCGCCGTGATCCGTTGCGGGACCGTCGGCTATGACGTCGCCCTTTTCAACGCGCTGGTTGAGGGTGACTATCGGGCGCTGGTTGACGCATGTGCCCTGGTTGGAGCGCATGAACTTGATTATATCGTAATGGTCGAGAATGTTCTCGTCGCTGAGAATCTCGATCTGCTCGGCATCGACCTTTGTGACGCGGCCGGAGTGCTTTGCAAGCACGACAACGCCGGAGTCGACAGCCGCTTTATATTCCATACCGGTGCCGACTATAGGGCTCTCGGTCTTGAGCAGCGGAACCGCCTGCTTCTGCATGTTCGATCCCATGAGGGCTCGGTTTGCGTCGTCGTTCTCGAGGAACGGAATCATCGAAGTTGCGACGGAGACGACCATCTTCGGGGAGACATCCATGTAGTCGACCTTCATGCGGTCGATCTCAAGGAAGCCATCCCTGTGTCTTGCGTTGACTCTCTCGTGGACGAACATTCCGTTCTCGTCGAGCGGCTCGTTCGCCTGGGCGACAATGTAGTCGTCCTCGACATCGGCTGTCATATACTCAACTTCGTCCGTGACGCGACCAGTGGCCTTGTCGACCTTTCTGAACGGAGCCTCGATGAAGCCGTATTCATTTATGCGCGCGAAAGTTGCAAGGTAGGAGATAAGTCCGACGTTGGAACCTTCGGGAGTCTCGATGGGGCACATTCTGCCGTAATGCGAGTAGTGAACGTCTCGGACTTCGAATCCTGCACGGTCTCTTGAAAGACCGCCGGGGCCGAGGGCGGAAAGACGGCGCTTATGAGTCAGCTCTGCAAGGGGGTTGATCTGATCCATGAACTGCGACAGCGGGGAAGAACCGAAGAACTCCTTTATCGCCATCATGACAGGACGGATGTTGATAAGAGCCTGAGGAGTGATGTTCTCCTCCTTCTCCTGAGCCTGGAGAGTCATTCTCTCGCGGACAACTCTCTCCATTCTCGACAGACCGATTCTGAACTGATTCTGGAGCAGCTCGCCCACGCAGCGGATACGTCTGTTGCCGAGGTGGTCGATGTCGTCCGTGGTGCCTATCTTGTTCGCAAGGCAGTTGATATAGTTTATCGAAGAGAAGATATCGTCGATTATGATGTGGTTCGGGATAAGGTCGTCGTGGCGGAGTCTGAGCTGCTCGAGAAGAGCCTCTTTGTCGTCGCCGCACTCGTCGACTATCTCGGTGATTATCTGGAAGCGAACCTTTTCGTTGATGCCGGCTTCAAGAAGCTCTTCCTTGGTCACGCCCTCGGGCACATAGTCCATAGGGTCGACCATGCCGTTGGAGATGATCTTGACCTTCTTGCCCTCGACATCGGCGACGGCGACCATAACGCCTGCGCGCTCGATCTCCTTAGCCTTCGCCTTGGTAACAACCTCGCCTGCCTCGGCAAGAATCTCGCCGGTCAGCGGAGCGATAACGGGCTCGGCAAGCTTGCAGCCTGCAAGGCGGGCGGCAATGGCGAGCTTCTTATTATATTTGTATCTGCCGACGCGCGAGATATCATATCTGCGCGGATCGAAGAAGAGATTGTCGAGCAGCTGCTGGGCGGACTCAAGGGTCACGGGCTCGCCGGGACGCAGACGCTTGAAGACTTCCATGAGCGCTTCGCCCTGGTTCTTCGTCTCGTCTCTCTCGATGGTGGCTTCGATTCTCTCATCGTTGCCGAAGAACTCGCGGATCTCATCGTCCGTACCGAGTCCGAGTGCTCTGATGAAAGTGGTGATGAATATCTTTCTGTTCTTGTCTATTCTTACATAATAGACATCGTTTATGTCCGTCTCATACTCAAGCCATGCGCCGCGGTTGGGGTTGATTGTGCTTGAGAACAGCTCGATACCGGTCTTGTCGTGGGTCATATCGAAATATACGCCCGGCGAACGGACGAGCTGGGAGACGATGACTCTCTCTGCGCCGTTGATAACAAAGGTGCCGCTGTCGGTCATGATGGGGAACTCACCCATAAAAACCTCGGACTCCTTTATTGCACCCGTCTCCTTGTTGAGCAGACGCACAGTGACGCGCATGGGGGCTGCATAGGTAGCGTCGCGCTCCTTGCACTCCTGCACGGTGTGTTTAGTCTTCTCGTCAATGCGATAGTCTATAAAGGTCAGCACCCAGTTGCCGGTGTAGTCGGTGATTTCCGCTATGTCGCGGAACACCTCCTTGAGTCCGGTGTCGAGAAACCATTTGTACGAGTTCTTCTGAACCTCGATGAGATTGGGCATCTCCATGACTTCTTCGATCTTGCCGAAGCTCATGCGCGTGGTCGTTCCTTTTTTGACGGGCTTAACATTCAGCATAGGCCAATTCACTCCGTTCTTTTTTCATCCGTTTCGTGTTATCACCATCAATTGACAGAAGCAGATATCCCATTTTTTTCGGGGCTATACACTTTTGTCAATTGACGGCTCGCGCAAGCTCTTTTGAAGAGCGTTGAAATGCAATAATGAAGCGGTTTTCCGCGTTTCGGGAAAGCTGTAACAAGCCCTTAGCCGAAAAGGCCGGGCACACAACGCTCCATTATAATTGTGCAGTTTTACATTTTATACTATGAAGCCCGCTTTGTCAAGAGCAAGAGTGCCATTTTTCAGAGTAATTTCAAACTTTTTACAATATCCGTCACAATCCCGCTCTCTTAGCTCTTATCGGCGCGGAATTTCTGCAATTTTGACCGCCTGTCGGCTAAATATAAGGTATTATATAAGCAAAAATCGGCGCGACTGAATATTACAAATTAAAATACCGATAATATTCCATGATTTCGCATATCGTTTTTGACTTAAAAGCCGATGTGTGATATAATATCTGCAATTTTCAGTTTGTCGGAGGAAGAGCATGACCGGTATTGTTGATGTCGGCGGCGGAATGCGCGGAGTTTTTTCCGCAGGCATTTATGACCGTTTTATTGAAGAGGGAATAAACTTCGACCTGTGCATAGGCGTCTCGGCGGGCAGCGCGAATCTCATCTCTTATGCCGCCGGACACCATGACCGAGTCAAGCGTTTTTATGTGAACTACGCTCAGCGCAAGCAGTATATGAGCTTCGACAATTTCATACACAGCGGCTCATATATCGGGCTTGATTATATTTACTCCACTATTTCAAACTCCGACGGCGAAGATCCGCTGAACTATGATGCTTTTACAGCGAACCGCACGGATTTCATAACCGTAGTCACCGACGGCGAGACGGGAGAGCCGATATACTTCCCTAAAAGCAGCATAAAGCGCGACGATCTGACGGTCATAAAAGCCTCATGCTGCCTGCCCGCAGTGTGCAAGCCGATAGTTATCGACGGCAAGGACTGCTTCGACGGCGGGATCTCCGACCCTATCCCCTTTCAGAAAGCGTTCGACATGGGCTGCGACAAAGTCATCGTTGTCATCTCGAAGCCCATTGACTTCCGCAAATCGCCGCAGAAGCATATGCCGATAATCAAAGCCGCGCTGAAAAAATATCCGAAAGTCTTTGATCGCCTCGCCGTAAGGCACGAGGTATACAACCGCCAGCTTGAAGAGGCAATAAAGCTTCAGGAGCAGGGCAAAGTGATTATCTTAGCCCCGCAGGACTGCTACGGCGTGAATACGCTGACCCGCGAGCCCGCCGCCCTCGAAAAGCTCTACGAAGAGGGTCGTCGCTGCGCGGACGAGCACCTCAGCGAGATAAAAGCGCCCGGTGAAAGGACCGCATAGTTAAATTATACCGGAGTTTTGACGCTCCGGTATTTTTTATTCAATAACGCAAACGCAACACACAGATTTAATATGACGCGCAACGCAAAGATTGCATTTCACAGATTTGATAAAAGTTTCGGTTTGCTGTGCCGTAAAAGCATCAAAAGATAAAAAATTCAGAAATTCCAGAAAAAACTTTACTTTTTAGCGACAACGGTGTTAAAATAGAGAAAATTCACGCGGCGCAGACCGCGGCACAGGGGATGATATCTTGGACAAGATAGATGTTAAGATAATCGAATGTCTCAAGAAAAACGCAAGAGAAAACGCTTCGGTAATCGGCTCGCAGGTCAACATGTCCGTCTCGGCTGTTATCGAGCGCATCAAGAAGCTCGAAGCCAACGGCATAATCAAGCAGTATACCGTCGTGCTCGACAGCAAGAAGCTCGGCATGGACATCACCGCGTTCATCTCGGTGAGCATGGAGCATCCGAAGTACAACAACAATTTCAACGAATTCGTCAAGACCCACAAGCAGATAACCGAATGTCACTACATCACCGGCGACTTCGACTTTCTTCTCAAGGTCAACACCGAATCGACCGGTGGACTTGAATCGCTGCTCAACGAGATAAAGAGCGCGGGCGGCGTTTCGCTGACAAAGACGCTCGTCGTTCTCTCGACCGTCAAAGAGGACTACTCGGTGAATCTCGAATAAACGGCATCAACACAAAAGACCTGCTCTCTATTCTCTATATAGAAAGCAGGTCTTGTTTTATTTATTTTTACATCAGCTGTTCTATGACCGCCGAATAGAGGCTCTCGGGGTCGGCGAGAATTTTATCCCGGACGCTCTGTGCCTGCTCCATGTCCGCGACATAGAGGGTCAGCGTCATAAGGTCGTTGAAAGTGAATCTGACATTGCACCCGTTTTCGAGCGGGATTATCTCGACCGGCGTCTCTTTCATGCGGCGTTCTTGTTTGAGAAGCTCTTCTGCGGTTGCGAGCGCCTTGTCGCGCACGGCGCGCGGCAGTTCGTCCTCGATATTCGCCGCCGTCTTTCCCGCCGCGGTGAGACTCAGCAACTCGTCGTCATCGCTCTCGTCAACTTCAACACTTCCGCCCTCAATAAGGCTTTTGAGCGCCTGGCTCGCTTCAAAATAGTTCGCCAGTCCCTCGCGCTGAATGACCTCCATCAGCTGGCGGCGCAACAGCCCCTGCTCGGTGTTCTTGAGCAGGAAAGCTATCAGCACTTTTATTTCATTACGGTTGCGCAGTCCGCCCGGCTCAACGCCCGCGGAAAATGCATCGTATCCGTCCATAGGGTCTCCTGTTTCGTTTGAGATTCTCTTACTTCTTCTTGCTGAAATCTATCGGGGCAATGGGTTTGCCGTAATAGCCGGTCGTCTTGAACTCATCGCTGATGAAGTTCTCGCGGCTCCACGCTCTGCCCCAGATGTTCGCCCAGCCTTCGCAGTAGAGTTTATAATATGATACACCGTCCTCTTTGCGCATTCTGACGAATTTGGGGACGTTGCACCAGATAAACGACGGTATCGCTATCACAAAAGCCCAGAGAGGTCCGAGCAGAAGCGACTGGATCGTGTGGCCGTACTCATGCATACGTGTATCGTGGACTCTGTCCGCCGGGCGGTCGGGATTCATAAATATAAATATTCCGAGCGACACGCCGCCGAAATTATCGTGCGGGACATATGTAACAAACGCGTTGTTGAAGCGCTCGTGCTTATACTTTTTTCTCAGCGCGAGAAAGCCTATTCCGCCGACAAGATTCTGCGGCAGCGCCCAGGTGAACTGGACTAAATAGAAAAGAAATTTTTTCATTATTATCCACTCCTTGCAAATCTTTATACATTATACCACACAAAACGCGATGTGTAAAATCTTTTTACCACTCGTCGTTTTCGTCGGCGAGCACGGCATAGGCGCAGCGCACTCCGTCAACTCCGGCGGACACTATTCCGCCCGCATATCCCGCGCCCTCGCCGCAGGGGTAAAGTCCGCGGATGTTCGACTGATATATCTCATCGCGCAGAATGCGCACGGGCGAAGACGAGCGGGTCTCGGGCGCCGTGAACACAGCTTCGGGCATGGCAAATTCCTTGAGCATTTTATCCATCTTCAAAAGCGCATCTGCATATGTATCCGTCACTTTCTTAGGCAGTATCTTTCTCAGATCGCTCATCACGACTCCCGTCGGGCAGCTCGGATGAACCGCGCCGAGGCGGGTCGAGGGTCTGTCCGCAAGGAAATCGCCGACAAGCTGCGCCGGGGCGGTGTAATCGCTGCCGCCCGCAAGAAATGCCGCGTGCTCGATCTTTCTCTGCATATCCATTCCCGCGAGCGGATGGTCGCTGCCGAAATTCTCCGGCTCGATGCCGACGAGCAGCGCGCTGTTCGAGTTCTCCGCGTCGCGCCCGTATTCGCTCATGCCGTTGACGACTATTCCGCCCTCTTCGCTCGCCGCGTTGACCACCGTGCCGCCGGGGCACATACAAAATGTATAAGCTCCGCGCCCGTGTTCCGGGTGGCAGGCGAGCTTATAGTCCGCCGCGCCGAGCGCGGGGTGCCCGGCAAAGTCGCCGTACTGCGCGCGGTCGATGAACTCGCGAGGATGCTCTATTCGCGCGCCTACCGAAAACGGCTTCTGCATCATCTTGACCCCGTGGGCATAGAGCGTTCTCACGGTGTCGCGCGCCGAATGTCCGGTACAGAGCAGGACGGTATCGGTCTCGATATCCTCAAAATGTCCGTCATGCTCGGTCTTCACGCCGTGGATATAGCCGTTTGCAACTATTATATCCGTCATTTTGCAGTTGAATCTGATTTCACCGCCGAGCGAGATTATCTCTTTTCTGATATTGCGGACAACCTCGGCAAGACGGTCGGTGCCGATATGCGGCTTTGCCGACCAGCGTATCTCCTCTGGCGCGCCGTGGTTCGCAAGCTCGTCTATGACAAAGCGGCAGAGCGGGTCTTTTATGCCCGTTGTGAGCTTGCCGTCCGAAAAAGTTCCTGCGCCGCCCTCGCCGAACTGAACGTTCGACTCGGGATTGAGTCTGCGTTCGCGCCAAAAAGTCTGAACATCTTTTTGCCTGTCTTCAATATGCGAGCCGCGCTCGAGAATGAGCGGCTTGAAGCCCGCCCGGGCGAGAGCAAGCCCCGAAAACATGCCTGCGGGGCCGAATCCGACTATAACAGGGCGCAGTTCGCTCGTGCGCTTTACCTCCGGGGGGGTAAAGTCAACTTTCTTTACCGTTTCAACACCAGAGCCGCAACGCTTGAGAATCGCGTTTTCATCGCCGTCAACATCAACTTCTACATTATACACAAAGAAAATGTTGTCCTTTTTGCGCGAATCGACCGCTTTTTTCGTCACTCTCAGTGTGCGTATTCTGTTTTCGTCAAGGCGAAGAGCTTTACCCGCCGCGCGCCTGAGATCGTGTTCGTCCGCAGTCAGCGGAAGCTTTATCTGATTTATTTTAAGCATACTTTTTCTCCGTTAAATAGATTTTGCCGCACTCTCCCCTGCGAGCAGACCCGAAGCCCACGCCCATTGGAGATTGAAGCCGCCGCAGCCGCCGTCAACATCGAGAAGCTCCCCGGCGCAGAAAAGCCCGGGCACTTTCTTCGACTCAAGCGTTTCGCGGTCGAACTCATTTATATTGACTCCGCCGCGCGTGACCTGCGCATTTTGGAAGCCTTTGGTGCCGTCAAATGTTATTTTGAAGTTTTTCGCCGTGCGCGCGAGATTCAGCAGCGCATTTCTGCCGAGCGACTGCGTGTCCGACTTTGAATCAACACCCGCCGTCTTTATAACCGCCGCTCCGACGGCGCGCGGCAGAATGCCTATCAGCATATCCTCGCATTTCCCGCCGAGTCCCGACAAGAAATCAGCTATCTCCCGCTCCCCCATCGACGGAATTAAGTCGAGCGACGCGCTGACGGGCGAACGCTTCGCCGCCTTTGCTATGTCTGCGCTTATCTCCATCGCGGCTATGCCGGAAAGCCCGTAGTCAGTGAAGAGCAGTTCACCGCGCGAGGTTCGCCCCGCGGCGTTTATCACCGCATCGTGGACGCGCATGCCCTTGAGCTGCCTCAGCTGCTTGTCCGGCGAGGTCAGCTGGACGAGCGAGGGGTAAAGTTCGGTCACTGTGTGCCCGAGCGATGAGAGAAGCTTATACCCGCTCCCGTCCGAGCCCTGCGACGGCGACGCACAGCCGCCCGTGCAGATTATAATCTCCCGCGCTCTGTACCGCCCGTTTATCAAAAAGCCATCGGCGGTTTTCTTTATACCCTCGCACTTGTCCTCGCATATGCTTTTCACCCCGAGACGTTCCGCCTCAAAACGCAGGCAGTCGAGCACGCCTGACGCGGTGTTGCTCATCGGATAGACTCTGCCGCAGCTGTCGCTGTAGGTCAAAAGCCCGATGCTTTTAAAAAATTGCAGAACCCGCTGCTCGTCGTATTTCTCGAACACCGAATCGGCAAATTCGCGGTTGGTGTAGCCGTGCGACCGGGCGTTGAGATTCGTCAGATTGCATCTGCCGTTTCCCGTGGCGAGTATTTTCTTGCCGACACGGGGCAGACGCTCGAGCATGGCGACGCGAAGCCGCGGCAATGTGCGTTTTGCGCTTATCGCCGCCGCAAGCCCCGACGCTCCCGCGCCGACTATCAATATGTCAAAGCTCTCTTTCATGTCATTTTCCTTTGCTTTATATCAGAAGAGCGATGCGATACACCGCAAAGCTCACTGTCCACGCTGTTATAAATTCAAAAATCAAAACTTTTAAAGTGCTCTTTGTCCCCAGCTCGCGCCGAAGAGCCGCGACCGCCGCAACGCACGGCATACTAAGCAGAGAGAAGCTCATAAACGCGCACGCCGCCTGCGGAGATATTATATCTCTCACGCTCTGCGCCGAGCCTATTAAAATACCGAGCGTGCTGACCGTCGTTTCCCTCGCGACAAGCCCGCTGATAAGAGCCACACAGCACCGCCAGTCGCTGAGTCCGAGCGGAGAGAATATAAACGAGATCGCACTGCCTATCCTGCCGAGCATGCTGAATTTTGCGTCGGCGGCATGATGCATGGAGAAATCAAAATAACCGAGCGCCCAGATAACGACGCTCGCCGGGAAGAGCACCGCACCCGCTTTTTTCAAGAATTCGCGCAGCCTGTCGCGCACATAGCGAAGCGCCGAGCGCACGGACGGCATACGGTATTCGGGCAGTTCAAAGATAAACGGCGGTTCGTCTCCCTTGAAAACCCATTTTTTAAGTATCAGCGAACCCACACAGGCGCAGGCTATGCCGAGCGAATAAATCAAAATCACGGCGACCCAGCGCACATCCGGGAAGAACGCCGAGATAAGCATGGCATAGACGGGCATTTTCGCGCTGCACGACATGAACGGTATGACCGCCGCGCAGATTTTCTTTTCGCGCCCCGCGTGCAGAGTGCGCGTGCTCATCAGCGCGGGCACGGAGCAGCCGAAGCCCATGAACAGCGGGACGAACGACTTGCCGCCGAGACCGAGCAAGCGCAGCGGATAATCCGCGATAAACGCACCGCGCGCCATATATCCGCAGTCCTCGAGCAGACCCAGAAAGAAGAACAGCAAAGCTATCTGCGGCAAAAAAGAGCACACCGAGCCGAGACCCGCGAGGATTCCCCCGCAGACGAGATCTTTTACCCATTCGGACGCTCCGAGCGAACCGAGCAGGCGCATCAGGGCATCGGCAAGAGTGCCGTTTATAAACGAATCTGCCAGCTCGCCGAGTCTCGTGCCGAGCGAGCCGAAGGTGAGATAAAACACAGTCAATACCGCCGCCAGAAACAGCGGCACGGCAGCAAAGCGGTTGAGCAATATTTTATCCGCGCGGCGGGAAAAATTCCCCCCGCTCCGTTTGCTTTTTCTGAGCGTCTTTTTGCAGACGCTGTCGGTAAACCTATATATATGCGAAACGGTCAGCAGTTCGCGGTCAAAATTCTCCGTCTCGTTCGATGAAATCAGATTTTCAACTGCCTGCGCTTCTCTATGAGAAAGCAAATCGCAGGCGCTTATGTCCCCTCGCATGAGCCGCAGAGTTCCAAGTCCTATCGGAATATTCTTCTCTTTGCAGACGGGCGATATCAGTTCTGCTATAAGCTTCGCGCCGTCGGGCAGAAAATCATATCGCGGACTTGATATTTTCTCTTGGAGCGCGTTTTCGCACGCCGTGAGCAGTTTGTCAATCCCCGTATTTTCCGCCGCGCTGACGGGCACCGCACGGATGCCGAGCAGCGCGCCTAAGAGATTATAATCGAGCTTATCGCCGCGCTTTTTGAGTACATCGGTCATATTCAGCGCCGCAACCGTCGGCACGCCGAGAAGTTCAAGCTGAACAGTTAAATATAAGCTGCGCTCAAGGTCGTTTGCGTTGATGACATTGATTATCAAATCGGGCTTTTCGTTTATAAGAAAGCCGAGCGCCGCGCCCTCTTCGTCCGAGAGCGTGCGCAGAGAATATATCCCCGGCAGATCAACAAGCTCCGCGCCGTGAAAGCTTTTTATTATCCCCGAGCGCTTCTCAACCGTCACGCCCGGCCAGTTGCCGACATGGCAGTCCGAGCCCGTCAGGAGATTAAAAAGCGTTGTCTTGCCGCAGTTCGGGTTGCCTGCGAGTGCAATGCGTATGCTCATCGCAGCGCCGTCAGCCTTATGCACTTCGCCTGCGAGCGTCTGAGCCCGAGCTCGCAGCCGCGCACCGTGACAGTCACCGGGTCGCCGAACGGCGACGAGATGCCGGCGGTCAGCAGAGTCCCGGGAGTCAGCCCCAAATCAAGCAGCCGGCTGCGCCGCGCGCCGGAAATAAAAAGCGATTCGATATACCCGCTCTCGCCGGGAGCGAGCCTGTCGGCAGTAGTTGTCATATACTCTCCGTTCCACCGCCGTAACGGTAAAATTATATTCCCACGCGCCCCGCTTGTCAACATCAACGCCGTGACGCGAATAATAATTGACTTATCACGCCGCAAGTGGTATTATTAGGCTGAGAGAAAGTGAAAATGATGGGCGTTTTTTCTGATATCCGTGCAATAATTCTATTGTAACGGACAGGTTTTTTATTTTATAAAACGCCGCCCCGAAGTTGACATAAATATAAAAAACGACTTTTTCAGGGAGTGAATTTGTTTGAAGGGTATCATTCTCGCCGGCGGATCCGGCACGAGGCTCTATCCTCTGACCATGGTTACGAGCAAGCAGTTATTGCCCGTATATGACAAGCCGATGATATACTATCCGCTGTCGACGCTCATGCTCGCGGGCATACGCGAAATACTCATAATCTCCACCATAGACGATACGCCCAAGTTCGAGCGTCTGCTCGGCGACGGAAGCCAGTTCGGTCTGAAGCTCTCCTACGCCGTCCAGCCCAAGCCCGAGGGACTCGCCCAGGCTTTTATAATCGGCGAGGACTTCATCGGCGACGACAGCGTTGCCATGGTGCTCGGCGACAATCTGTTCTACGGCAACGGCCTCGGCCATCTGCTCAGAGAGGCAGCGAAGCAGCAGAACAGAGCGACCATTTTCGGCTACTATGTCGAGAATCCGCAGAGCTTCGGTGTTGTCGAATTTGACGACGACGGCGTGCCTGTATCGATAGTCGAAAAGCCCAAGCATCCGAAGTCGAACTACGCTGTAACGGGACTCTATTTCTACGACAACAGGGTCGTTGAATACGCAAAATCGCTCAAGCCCTCCAAGCGCGGCGAGCTTGAGATAACCGACATAAACAAGATATATCTCGAAAACGGCGATCTCGATATCCGCCTTATGGGCAGAGGCTTCGCGTGGCTCGACACGGGCACCGTTGACGCACTGCTCGATGCGGCGAACTTCATCAAGACCGTTGAACGCCTGCAGGGTATAAAAATCTCTGCGCCGGAGGAGATAGCCTATAACATGCGCTGGATAAGCAAGCGCGCGCTGCTCGAATCGGCGGAGAAATACGGCAAATCCTCCTACGGTCAGCATCTGCTCAGCGTTGCCGAGGGCAAGATACTCTACACGAGCAACGATATAAGCGGCATCGGTGAGCGCCCGCGCTGGGGCATCGAGAGCGAGCAGGAGAAGCGCTGACCGCCAGTAGCATTGTTATGAAAGGTAATGACGATATATGAAAAAAATTGAAACCCCGCTTGACGGCGCGTTTATTATCGAGCCGCAGGTTTTCGGCGATGTACGCGGCTGGTTCTACGAGAGCTACTCGAAGCAGAAGATGCACGACATCGGCATAGACGTTGAATTTGTTCAGGACAACCGTTCTTTTTCGGCTCAGCAGGGCACGCTCAGAGGTCTGCACTGCCAGACTTCACCCATGGCGCAGACAAAGCTTCTGACCTGCCTGCGCGGCAGAATAATGGATGTCGCGGTTGACATAAGACGCGGTTCGCCGACATACATGCAGTGGACGGCGGTCGAGCTCAGCGGAGAGAACAAGAAGATGTTCTTCATCCCCAAAGGCTTCCTGCACGGCTTCGTGACGCTGACCCCCGATGTTGAAGTCTCATACAAGGTCGACGAATACTACGCCCCCGCGAACGACAGAAGCGTAAAATTCGACGACCCGGATATCGGAGTTGCCTGGGGCGTAAAAGTGCCTATCCTCTCGGACAAGGATATGAAAGCTCCCCTGCTCAAGGACAGCGATATCGAATTCATCTATTAAATAAATCAAAGCGGACAGAGTGCTCACCCTGTCCGCTTTAGTTTACGCTGCACCCGGCAGGTGCGCTAAGAGGTTATCTTTGCTAAAATCCACCGACCGTTTTATTTTTATATCTCAGGTTTGTCCGCTTGTAAATAGGGTTGGATATAAACCGCATCAGGAGCAAAGAAATTTCCCGCCGAATATATAATTATTAAACAAAAGCGTTGGGATATTTTTAAAAATTATTTGCAATACAGCGCATATAATTGTAGAAAAGAACAACTTTTAAGACTAAAAATGCTACAATAGCAGTGTTGATCGAGAGAATGGTTTTTGCTTATTCTCACAAATATCCAAGGAGAGGTGTAAACTGTGGAAAACGGTATACTGAAATATTTGCTTTTCGCTCTTGCAGGTTATGTTTCGGGAAGCATCATGTACAGCTACCTTATTCCAAAGCTGTTCTGCGGAGTCGATATCGTCAAAGAGGGCGAGGATCACAATCCCGGCATGACCAATGTCATGCGCTGCGTCAGCGTCAAGCTCGGCGTGCTCTGCCTCCTGCTTGATGTCGCAAAAGGCTTCGCTCCGGTATTTCTTGCAAAGCTCTATGTCCCCGACTTCAAAAATATGCTCTTTGCGCTCGTTATAGCGGCGCCCGTGCTCGGTCACGCTTTCACGCCAATACTCAAATTCAAGGGCGGCAAGGCAATTGCCACATCCTACGGCGTTCTGCTCGCGCTGATTCCGGACAGCTTCATAGTGCTCAGAATGGCTATAATAACCGCCATATTCAGCCTGATAATCATAGTCAAGCCCGATTCGCTCAGAGTTATTATTTCTATGTTCATCTTTGCCGTCAGCAATTTCTTCTTTCATGACACCATGTCGTTCGTCATCGGCTCGCTGCTCGTCTCCGCCACGGTCATCCTCAAGCACCTCATGAACTACGGCAACGAGAAATTCAAAGTCAGCCTCCCCTTCCACAAGAAGCATGAAGAAAGCGAAGGCGCGGCACAGGAATCAAAGCAGGAATAAAGCAACAAAAAACATACCGACCGTAAAGTGACAAGCTTTGCGGTCGGTTATTTTTATAAAGACAAAAGCTGCAAAGCGCAGGTCAACCCTGCATTTTGCAGCTCAAATTTTATTCTGCTCCGACGGCACGCTTGCGGTGCGAGGGATTGCGCTCGATAAGCGGAGGAACTCCGTTCGCAACGCAACCCGAGGTTATCGCAACGCGCTCAATCGTCGGGTCTGACGGCACATCGTACATGACCGGCTGGAGCACGGCTTCGATTATCGAACGAAGTCCGCGCGCGCCCGTGCCCTTTTCGAGCGTCTTGTCGGCTATCGCCTCAAGAGCGCCCATGTCGAAGTCGAGTTCGACTCCATCAAGCTCGAACAGCGCCTTGTACTGCTTGGTTATGGCGTTCTTCGGCTCGGTGAGAATGCGCACAAGAGCGGTCTTGTCGAGTTCGTCGAGAGAAGTGAGCACCGGAAGTCTGCCGACAAGCTCGGGGATTATACCGAACTTGACGAGATCCTGATGCACGACCTGCGAGAGCAGATCGCTCTTCTTGAGGTCACTCTTGCTCTTGACATCGGCGTTAAAGCCGAGCGCAGAGCCGCCCATTCTCTTCTCGATTATCTTCTCGATGCCGTCGAATGCGCCGCCGCAGATGAAGAGGATATTCGAGGTGTCAACCTGGATGAACTCCTGCTGGGGATGCTTTCTGCCGCCCTGCGGGGGAACATTGGCAACCGTGCCCTCGATTATCTTGAGCAGCGCCTGCTGAACGCCTTCGCCGCTGACATCTCTTGTTATCGACGGATTCTCCGACTTTCTCGCTATCTTATCGATCTCATCGACATAGATTATGCCGCGCTCGGCGCGCTCTATGTCGTAGTCCGCAGCCTGGATTATTCTGAGCAGGATGTTTTCAACATCCTCGCCGACATAACCCGCCTCGGTGAGCGTGGTCGCGTCCGCTATGGCGAACGGAACATCGAGTATCTTCGCGAGGGTCTGCGCAAGCATCGTCTTGCCGACACCCGTGGGTCCGAGAAGAATGATATTGCTCTTCTGGATCTCAACATCGCTATTCTTCGCGCTGTTTATTCTCTTATAGTGGTTATAGACCGCAACACTCAGCGTTTTCTTCGCCTCGTCCTGACCTATAACATACTCGTCGAGCTTCTCTTTGATCTCATGGGGCTTGGGGAGCGGCTTATCGCTCGTGCGCTGACCGCCCTTGCGGCGGGAACGCTTTTCGTCCGCCTCAATTATATTGAGGCACTGCCCCACACACTCGTTGCAGATATACACCCCCGGACCGGCGATAAGCTTCTCGACCTGATCCTGTGTTTTCTGGCAGAAAGAACAGCGGACTGTCCTTTCCCTCTTATCATCATCACGCGGCATAACAGCCCTCCGGATTTATCTGTTGTAAATTATTTTATCTGCAAGTCCGTACTCGACGGCTTCCTCCGCTGTGAGGAAATTGTCGCGCTCGGTCTCGCGCTCAACAAACTCAATCGGTTTGCCCATATTCTCAGCTAAAATTCTGTTGATTCTCTCTCTGGTCTTGAGGATATGATCGGCGGCGATCTTTATCTCCGTTGCCTGACCCTGAGCACCGCCGAGAGGCTGGTGGATCATAACTTCACTGTTGGGCAGCACAAGGCGTTTGCCCTTTGCGCCCGCGGCAAACAGGAACGCGCCCATCGATGCCGCTATGCCCATGCAGATGGTCGAAACATCGCACTTTATGAACTGCATGGTGTCGTATATCGCGAAGCCTGCGGTGACTGAACCGCCGGGGCTGTTGATATAAAGGCTAATGTCTTTTTCGGCGTCCTGACCCTCAAGGAAGAGAAGCTGCGCAACCACTACGCTCGCCGTTGCGTCGTTTATCTCGTCGGAGAGGACGATTATTCTGTCGCTGAGCAGGCGGGAATAGATATCGTATGAACGCTCGCCTCTGCTGGTCTGTTCGATAACGTAAGGTACTAATGCCATTACTTTTTCCTCCTTTGTTGTCCGATGCAGGTGCCGTATGCTTGCGCCCGCCCGGCGAAAAAGCCGGACGGGAGCAGTACGGATTAATTATAGTATCGTTTGGCGAAGATTATTCAGCGTCTTCTGCTTTCTTCTTCGCGGGAGCCTTCTTCGCTGCGGGCTTCTTCTCAGCAGCCTCGGCATCGTCGGCCTTCTTTGCGGCAGTCTTCTTCGCCGCGGGCTTCTTGGCGGGAGCCTTCTTCTCGGCTTCGCCCTCGTCCTTCTTTGCAGCGGCTTTCTTCGCGGGAGCCTTCTTCGCTGCGGGCTTCTTCTCGGCAGCCTCAGCGTCGTCGGTCTTCTTCGCTGCGGCTTTCTTTGCCGGAGCCTTCTTCGCTGCAGCCTTCTTGCCGGGCTTGAGAGCCTTTGCGTTGTCAACGACGAACTTGACTACCTTCTCCTTGAGCAGATCAGCCTTGAGCAGATCCTCGGCTATAAGGCTCTTGATCTTCTCGACTTCCATGCCGTACATCTCGGCGAGCTTCTTGAACTCCTCCTCGATATCCTCGGCGCTGACTTCGATCTTCTCGTCCTCTGCTATCTTGTCGAGAGCAAGACCGAGCTTGACCTGAGAAACAGCCTGCTCGCGCATGGAGCTCTCGAAAGCTTCCTTGTCGGTGCCCATGTATGAAAGATAGGTGTCAACATCGATGCCCTGCTGAGCGAGTCTCTGAGCGAAGTTGTTGATGTTCTCCTCTTTCTGGGTGTCGAACATGACTTCGGGGATCTCAGCCTCGACATTGGCAACAAGCTCTTCCATGAGCTTTGCCTCGAACTCCTTCTCAACATCGGACTGTCTGTGCTCAAGCATATCAGCCTCGACGCCCTTCTTGAGCTCGTCGACGTTATCGTAATCAAGATCCTTCGCGAACTCATCGTCAAGCTCGGGAAGCTCCTTGACCTTTATCTCGTGAAGAGTGACCTTGAAAGTGGCATCCTTGCCTGCAAGCTCGGGAGTGTACTCCTCGGGGAACTTGACGTTGACGTCGAAGCTCTCGCCTGCGTTGTGGCCGATGACCTGATCCTCAAAGCCGGGGATGAACTGACCCGAACCGAGCTCAAGCTCATAGTTGGAGCCCTTGCCGCCCTCAAAAGCCTTGCCGTCGACAAAGCCCTCGAAGTCGATGACTGCGATGTCGCCCTTGGCGGCTGCGCGATCCTCAACGGTGATGGTTCTTGCGTTGCGCTCTCTCATAGCCTCGATGCGTGCATCAACCTCTTCGGGGGTGACGGCAGCTTCAGCCTTCTCGGCCTCGAGACCCTTGTAAGCCTTGACCTTGATATCCTCGGGCTTGACGGTGACTTTCATCTCGAAGAGAACGCCGTCCTCGCCGATTGACTTAACATTGACGTCCTTCGGGCTGTCAACAGGCTCGATGCCCGCTTCCTTATAAGCGTCGGAAACAGCCTCGGGGAAAGCTATCTCAAGTGCATCTTCATAGAAGACATCCTTGCCGTAGAATCTCTCGATCATGGCAAGAGGAGCTTTGCCCTTGCGGAAACCGGGAAGCGCTATCTTGCTCTTGGCCTTATTATAAGCCTTGAGAACAGCAGCCTTGAACGGCTCTGCGCCGATCTCGATCTCCAGCGTATAGACGTTGGTGTCCGTTTTGTTTGATGATTTTAAACTCATTCGTTTTTCCTCCCATTATACAGGTAACTTTAAGATTATAGCAGAGATATGTTAAAATTTCTACACTATTTTTCAGATTTTCTGCCAAAATAGGGATTTTTTCTTCGTTTTAGCCGCAAAATTCGCCGTCGGGCAGAAATTACGGCTGTTTTTCAATAAGTTTGGGCAAAAATTCGAGGTGATCGCCGGAGATAAGAGAAAACTTTATCCCGTCGCGCTCGCCCTCGAAAGCGCTTTTTGTTGCAAAAGAATGGAGATGCCCGTAGAAGCACCGTTTTATTTTGTACTCGACGAGGACATCATATATTTCGGGGCATATCCTATCCTGCGTTATCGGCGGATAGTGGAGAAACACGACCGGCTCGCCGCCGAGCGCGATTCCGCTTTCTATCGATGTGCGGAGCCGTCCCGCCTCGCGCAGAAGAACTTTTTTGTCCGCGTCCTCCTCCGCGTCAAAGAACCAGCCGCGAGTGCCGCAAACGGAGATGTTGCCGACGGACACCGCGCTGTTGTGGACTATAGAGAGCGTTTCAAAGCCCTTTTCTTTGAAAAAATTTTCCATTTTCCGGGTGGTGTTCCACCAGTAGTCGTGATTGCCCTTCATGAGTATTTTTTTGCCGGGAAGCGAGTCGAGAAAAGCAAAATCTTTCTGAGCACCCTCGAGCGACATCGCCCACGACACATCGCCGGGAATAACTACCGTGTCGCCGTCCGAGACAACAGCCCGCCAATTTTTTTCGAGGCGCTGCACATAGTCGCTCCAGCCGTTGAATATATCCATAGGCTTGTCCGCGGACAGGGAAAGATGCGTATCCGCAATTGCAAAAAGTGACATCGTGCTCTCCTTTTCTTTTTAATAATCGGGCTTCGAACCGGGCAAAATACTTTCAGCGGCATGAGCCGCAAAAACATTCGGAGGTAATCGAAAATGGATAAGGTCATCAAGGATATCCGCTGCAACGCCTGCAACTGCGTCCATCACGCGGACGATTACAAATGCACCGCAGGTCACATCGAAATAGGCAACACGAGCGCCTGCTCATGCCAGGACACGCTGTGCGCAACATTTGAGCTCGACAACTCGAAGAAGCACTGCGGCTGCTGAACACGGGGAACGCCCCGCGTCATATACCGAGCAGTCTGAAAACAGCCTTCTCCATGCTGTCCCTGTCGCAGACGTCCCTGAATCTCACGGGCTTGTCCCTGAGATCGGCGAGCTGCGGGGGGCAGCTTGTCTTTGTCACGCGGGCAAGCTCACCGACCATGCTGAACTCGTCAAGTCCCTCGGATGCGCCGGGTTCGACTGCGTCGAGCACGCTGCGGCTGAACTTGAACGGATTTGCGGTCGAGTCGATAACGGTGGGAGTCTCATCCCCCGTTTTTTCTGCATATTTTTCATAGACATTGATGCCGACAGCAGTGTGCGTGTCGCACAAATAGCCATAGTCTTCAAATGTCTTTTTAATCGTATCTTTCGTGCCCTCATCGTCGCAGCAGCCGGCGCAGAAAACGGAGTTTATTTCGCTCATTACATTTTCGGGCATGGTGTACTTGCCCTTCTGCTTGAGGTCGCCCATCATCTCGCGCACGAACTCATCGGAATAGCCGCTCGCAATGAAGAGTAGACGCTCGAGATTGCTCGAAATGAGAATATCCATCGACGGAATTAAGTCGAGCGACGCGCTGACGGGCGAACGCTTCGCCGCCTTTGCTATGTCTGCGCTTATCTCCATCGCGGCTATGCCGGAAAGCCCGTAGTCAGTGAAGAGCAGTTCACCGCGCGAGGTTCGCCCCGCGGCGTTTATCACCGCATCGTGGACGCGCATGCCCTTGAGCTGCCTCAGCTGCTTGTCCGGCGAGGTCAGCTGGACGAGCGAGGGGTAAAGTTCGGTCACTGTGTGCCCGAGCGATGAGAGAAGCTTATACCCGCTCCCGTCCGAGCCCTGCGACGGCGACGCACAGCCGCCCGTGCAGATTATAATCTCCCGCGCTCTGTACCGCCCGTTTATCAAAAAGCCATCGGCGGTTTTCTTTATACCCTCGCACTTGTCCTCGCATATGCTTTTCACCCCGAGACGTTCCGCCTCAAAACGCAGGCAGTCGAGCACGCCTGACGCGGTGTTGCTCATCGGATAGACTCTGCCGCAGCTGTCGCTGTAGGTCAAAAGCCCGATGCTTTTAAAAAATTGCAGAACCCGCTGCTCGTCGTATTTCTCGAACACCGAATCGGCAAATTCGCGGTTGGTGTAGCCGTGCGACCGGGCGTTGAGATTCGTCAGATTGCATCTGCCGTTTCCCGTGGCGAGTATTTTCTTGCCGACACGGGGCAGACGCTCGAGCATGGCGACGCGAAGCCGCGGCAATGTGCGTTTTGCGCTTATCGCCGCCGCAAGCCCCGACGCTCCCGCGCCGACTATCAATATGTCAAAGCTCTCTTTCATGTCATTTTCCTTTGCTTTATATCAGAAGAGCGATGCGATACACCGCAAAGCTCACTGTCCACGCTGTTATAAATTCAAAAATCAAAACTTTTAAAGTGCTCTTTGTCCCCAGCTCGCGCCGAAGAGCCGCGACCGCCGCAACGCACGGCATACTAAGCAGAGAGAAGCTCATAAACGCGCACGCCGCCTGCGGAGATATTATATCTCTCACGCTCTGCGCCGAGCCTATTAAAATACCGAGCGTGCTGACCGTCGTTTCCCTCGCGACAAGCCCGCTGATAAGAGCCACACAGCACCGCCAGTCGCTGAGTCCGAGCGGAGAGAATATAAACGAGATCGCACTGCCTATCCTGCCGAGCATGCTGAATTTTGCGTCGGCGGCATGATGCATGGAGAAATCAAAATAACCGAGCGCCCAGATAACGACGCTCGCCGGGAAGAGCACCGCACCCGCTTTTTTCAAGAATTCGCGCAGCCTGTCGCGCACATAGCGAAGCGCCGAGCGCACGGACGGCATACGGTATTCGGGCAGTTCAAAGATAAACGGCGGTTCGTCTCCCTTGAAAACCCATTTTTTAAGTATCAGCGAACCCACACAGGCGCAGGCTATGCCGAGCGAATAAATCAAAATCACGGCGACCCAGCGCACATCCGGGAAGAACGCCGAGATAAGCATGGCATAGACGGGCATTTTCGCGCTGCACGACATGAACGGTATGACCGCCGCGCAGATTTTCTTTTCGCGCCCCGCGTGCAGAGTGCGCGTGCTCATCAGCGCGGGCACGGAGCAGCCGAAGCCCATGAACAGCGGGACGAACGACTTGCCGCCGAGACCGAGCAAGCGCAGCGGATAATCCGCGATAAACGCACCGCGCGCCATATATCCGCAGTCCTCGAGCAGACCCAGAAAGAAGAACAGCAAAGCTATCTGCGGCAAAAAAGAGCACACCGAGCCGAGACCCGCGAGGATTCCCCCGCAGACGAGATCTTTTACCCATTCGGACGCTCCGAGCGAACCGAGCAGGCGCATCAGGGCATCGGCAAGAGTGCCGTTTATAAACGAATCTGCCAGCTCGCCGAGTCTCGTGCCGAGCGAGCCGAAGGTGAGATAAAACACAGTCAATACCGCCGCCAGAAACAGCGGCACGGCAGCAAAGCGGTTGAGCAATATTTTATCCGCGCGGCGGGAAAAATTCCCCCCGCTCCGTTTGCTTTTTCTGAGCGTCTTTTTGCAGACGCTGTCGGTAAACCTATATATATGCGAAACGGTCAGCAGTTCGCGGTCAAAATTCTCCGTCTCGTTCGATGAAATCAGATTTTCAACTGCCTGCGCTTCTCTATGAGAAAGCAAATCGCAGGCGCTTATGTCCCCTCGCATGAGCCGCAGAGTTCCAAGTCCTATCGGAATATTCTTCTCTTTGCAGACGGGCGATATCAGTTCTGCTATAAGCTTCGCGCCGTCGGGCAGAAAATCATATCGCGGACTTGATATTTTCTCTTGGAGCGCGTTTTCGCACGCCGTGAGCAGTTTGTCAATCCCCGTATTTTCCGCCGCGCTGACGGGCACCGCACGGATGCCGAGCAGCGCGCCTAAGAGATTATAATCGAGCTTATCGCCGCGCTTTTTGAGTACATCGGTCATATTCAGCGCCGCAACCGTCGGCACGCCGAGAAGTTCAAGCTGAACAGTTAAATATAAGCTGCGCTCAAGGTCGTTTGCGTTGATGACATTGATTATCAAATCGGGCTTTTCGTTTATAAGAAAGCCGAGCGCCGCGCCCTCTTCGTCCGAGAGCGTGCGCAGAGAATATATCCCCGGCAGATCAACAAGCTCCGCGCCGTGAAAGCTTTTTATTATCCCCGAGCGCTTCTCAACCGTCACGCCCGGCCAGTTGCCGACATGGCAGTCCGAGCCCGTCAGGAGATTAAAAAGCGTTGTCTTGCCGCAGTTCGGGTTGCCTGCGAGTGCAATGCGTATGCTCATCGCAGCGCCGTCAGCCTTATGCACTTCGCCTGCGAGCGTCTGAGCCCGAGCTCGCAGCCGCGCACCGTGACAGTCACCGGGTCGCCGAACGGCGACGAGATGCCGGCGGTCAGCAGAGTCCCGGGAGTCAGCCCCAAATCAAGCAGCCGGCTGCGCCGCGCGCCGGAAATAAAAAGCGATTCGATATACCCGCTCTCGCCGGGAGCGAGCCTGTCGGCAGTAGTTGTCATATACTCTCCGTTCCACCGCCGTAACGGTAAAATTATATTCCCACGCGCCCCGCTTGTCAACATCAACGCCGTGACGCGAATAATAATTGACTTATCACGCCGCAAGTGGTATTATTAGGCTGAGAGAAAGTGAAAATGATGGGCGTTTTTTCTGATATCCGTGCAATAATTCTATTGTAACGGACAGGTTTTTTATTTTATAAAACGCCGCCCCGAAGTTGACATAAATATAAAAAACGACTTTTTCAGGGAGTGAATTTGTTTGAAGGGTATCATTCTCGCCGGCGGATCCGGCACGAGGCTCTATCCTCTGACCATGGTTACGAGCAAGCAGTTATTGCCCGTATATGACAAGCCGATGATATACTATCCGCTGTCGACGCTCATGCTCGCGGGCATACGCGAAATACTCATAATCTCCACCATAGACGATACGCCCAAGTTCGAGCGTCTGCTCGGCGACGGAAGCCAGTTCGGTCTGAAGCTCTCCTACGCCGTCCAGCCCAAGCCCGAGGGACTCGCCCAGGCTTTTATAATCGGCGAGGACTTCATCGGCGACGACAGCGTTGCCATGGTGCTCGGCGACAATCTGTTCTACGGCAACGGCCTCGGCCATCTGCTCAGAGAGGCAGCGAAGCAGCAGAACAGAGCGACCATTTTCGGCTACTATGTCGAGAATCCGCAGAGCTTCGGTGTTGTCGAATTTGACGACGACGGCGTGCCTGTATCGATAGTCGAAAAGCCCAAGCATCCGAAGTCGAACTACGCTGTAACGGGACTCTATTTCTACGACAACAGGGTCGTTGAATACGCAAAATCGCTCAAGCCCTCCAAGCGCGGCGAGCTTGAGATAACCGACATAAACAAGATATATCTCGAAAACGGCGATCTCGATATCCGCCTTATGGGCAGAGGCTTCGCGTGGCTCGACACGGGCACCGTTGACGCACTGCTCGATGCGGCGAACTTCATCAAGACCGTTGAACGCCTGCAGGGTATAAAAATCTCTGCGCCGGAGGAGATAGCCTATAACATGCGCTGGATAAGCAAGCGCGCGCTGCTCGAATCGGCGGAGAAATACGGCAAATCCTCCTACGGTCAGCATCTGCTCAGCGTTGCCGAGGGCAAGATACTCTACACGAGCAACGATATAAGCGGCATCGGTGAGCGCCCGCGCTGGGGCATCGAGAGCGAGCAGGAGAAGCGCTGACCGCCAGTAGCATTGTTATGAAAGGTAATGACGATATATGAAAAAAATTGAAACCCCGCTTGACGGCGCGTTTATTATCGAGCCGCAGGTTTTCGGCGATGTACGCGGCTGGTTCTACGAGAGCTACTCGAAGCAGAAGATGCACGACATCGGCATAGACGTTGAATTTGTTCAGGACAACCGTTCTTTTTCGGCTCAGCAGGGCACGCTCAGAGGTCTGCACTGCCAGACTTCACCCATGGCGCAGACAAAGCTTCTGACCTGCCTGCGCGGCAGAATAATGGATGTCGCGGTTGACATAAGACGCGGTTCGCCGACATACATGCAGTGGACGGCGGTCGAGCTCAGCGGAGAGAACAAGAAGATGTTCTTCATCCCCAAAGGCTTCCTGCACGGCTTCGTGACGCTGACCCCCGATGTTGAAGTCTCATACAAGGTCGACGAATACTACGCCCCCGCGAACGACAGAAGCGTAAAATTCGACGACCCGGATATCGGAGTTGCCTGGGGCGTAAAAGTGCCTATCCTCTCGGACAAGGATATGAAAGCTCCCCTGCTCAAGGACAGCGATATCGAATTCATCTATTAAATAAATCAAAGCGGACAGAGTGCTCACCCTGTCCGCTTTAGTTTACGCTGCACCCGGCAGGTGCGCTAAGAGGTTATCTTTGCTAAAATCCACCGACCGTTTTATTTTTATATCTCAGGTTTGTCCGCTTGTAAATAGGGTTGGATATAAACCGCATCAGGAGCAAAGAAATTTCCCGCCGAATATATAATTATTAAACAAAAGCGTTGGGATATTTTTAAAAATTATTTGCAATACAGCGCATATAATTGTAGAAAAGAACAACTTTTAAGACTAAAAATGCTACAATAGCAGTGTTGATCGAGAGAATGGTTTTTGCTTATTCTCACAAATATCCAAGGAGAGGTGTAAACTGTGGAAAACGGTATACTGAAATATTTGCTTTTCGCTCTTGCAGGTTATGTTTCGGGAAGCATCATGTACAGCTACCTTATTCCAAAGCTGTTCTGCGGAGTCGATATCGTCAAAGAGGGCGAGGATCACAATCCCGGCATGACCAATGTCATGCGCTGCGTCAGCGTCAAGCTCGGCGTGCTCTGCCTCCTGCTTGATGTCGCAAAAGGCTTCGCTCCGGTATTTCTTGCAAAGCTCTATGTCCCCGACTTCAAAAATATGCTCTTTGCGCTCGTTATAGCGGCGCCCGTGCTCGGTCACGCTTTCACGCCAATACTCAAATTCAAGGGCGGCAAGGCAATTGCCACATCCTACGGCGTTCTGCTCGCGCTGATTCCGGACAGCTTCATAGTGCTCAGAATGGCTATAATAACCGCCATATTCAGCCTGATAATCATAGTCAAGCCCGATTCGCTCAGAGTTATTATTTCTATGTTCATCTTTGCCGTCAGCAATTTCTTCTTTCATGACACCATGTCGTTCGTCATCGGCTCGCTGCTCGTCTCCGCCACGGTCATCCTCAAGCACCTCATGAACTACGGCAACGAGAAATTCAAAGTCAGCCTCCCCTTCCACAAGAAGCATGAAGAAAGCGAAGGCGCGGCACAGGAATCAAAGCAGGAATAAAGCAACAAAAAACATACCGACCGTAAAGTGACAAGCTTTGCGGTCGGTTATTTTTATAAAGACAAAAGCTGCAAAGCGCAGGTCAACCCTGCATTTTGCAGCTCAAATTTTATTCTGCTCCGACGGCACGCTTGCGGTGCGAGGGATTGCGCTCGATAAGCGGAGGAACTCCGTTCGCAACGCAACCCGAGGTTATCGCAACGCGCTCAATCGTCGGGTCTGACGGCACATCGTACATGACCGGCTGGAGCACGGCTTCGATTATCGAACGAAGTCCGCGCGCGCCCGTGCCCTTTTCGAGCGTCTTGTCGGCTATCGCCTCAAGAGCGCCCATGTCGAAGTCGAGTTCGACTCCATCAAGCTCGAACAGCGCCTTGTACTGCTTGGTTATGGCGTTCTTCGGCTCGGTGAGAATGCGCACAAGAGCGGTCTTGTCGAGTTCGTCGAGAGAAGTGAGCACCGGAAGTCTGCCGACAAGCTCGGGGATTATACCGAACTTGACGAGATCCTGATGCACGACCTGCGAGAGCAGATCGCTCTTCTTGAGGTCACTCTTGCTCTTGACATCGGCGTTAAAGCCGAGCGCAGAGCCGCCCATTCTCTTCTCGATTATCTTCTCGATGCCGTCGAATGCGCCGCCGCAGATGAAGAGGATATTCGAGGTGTCAACCTGGATGAACTCCTGCTGGGGATGCTTTCTGCCGCCCTGCGGGGGAACATTGGCAACCGTGCCCTCGATTATCTTGAGCAGCGCCTGCTGAACGCCTTCGCCGCTGACATCTCTTGTTATCGACGGATTCTCCGACTTTCTCGCTATCTTATCGATCTCATCGACATAGATTATGCCGCGCTCGGCGCGCTCTATGTCGTAGTCCGCAGCCTGGATTATTCTGAGCAGGATGTTTTCAACATCCTCGCCGACATAACCCGCCTCGGTGAGCGTGGTCGCGTCCGCTATGGCGAACGGAACATCGAGTATCTTCGCGAGGGTCTGCGCAAGCATCGTCTTGCCGACACCCGTGGGTCCGAGAAGAATGATATTGCTCTTCTGGATCTCAACATCGCTATTCTTCGCGCTGTTTATTCTCTTATAGTGGTTATAGACCGCAACACTCAGCGTTTTCTTCGCCTCGTCCTGACCTATAACATACTCGTCGAGCTTCTCTTTGATCTCATGGGGCTTGGGGAGCGGCTTATCGCTCGTGCGCTGACCGCCCTTGCGGCGGGAACGCTTTTCGTCCGCCTCAATTATATTGAGGCACTGCCCCACACACTCGTTGCAGATATACACCCCCGGACCGGCGATAAGCTTCTCGACCTGATCCTGTGTTTTCTGGCAGAAAGAACAGCGGACTGTCCTTTCCCTCTTATCATCATCACGCGGCATAACAGCCCTCCGGATTTATCTGTTGTAAATTATTTTATCTGCAAGTCCGTACTCGACGGCTTCCTCCGCTGTGAGGAAATTGTCGCGCTCGGTCTCGCGCTCAACAAACTCAATCGGTTTGCCCATATTCTCAGCTAAAATTCTGTTGATTCTCTCTCTGGTCTTGAGGATATGATCGGCGGCGATCTTTATCTCCGTTGCCTGACCCTGAGCACCGCCGAGAGGCTGGTGGATCATAACTTCACTGTTGGGCAGCACAAGGCGTTTGCCCTTTGCGCCCGCGGCAAACAGGAACGCGCCCATCGATGCCGCTATGCCCATGCAGATGGTCGAAACATCGCACTTTATGAACTGCATGGTGTCGTATATCGCGAAGCCTGCGGTGACTGAACCGCCGGGGCTGTTGATATAAAGGCTAATGTCTTTTTCGGCGTCCTGACCCTCAAGGAAGAGAAGCTGCGCAACCACTACGCTCGCCGTTGCGTCGTTTATCTCGTCGGAGAGGACGATTATTCTGTCGCTGAGCAGGCGGGAATAGATATCGTATGAACGCTCGCCTCTGCTGGTCTGTTCGATAACGTAAGGTACTAATGCCATTACTTTTTCCTCCTTTGTTGTCCGATGCAGGTGCCGTATGCTTGCGCCCGCCCGGCGAAAAAGCCGGACGGGAGCAGTACGGATTAATTATAGTATCGTTTGGCGAAGATTATTCAGCGTCTTCTGCTTTCTTCTTCGCGGGAGCCTTCTTCGCTGCGGGCTTCTTCTCAGCAGCCTCGGCATCGTCGGCCTTCTTTGCGGCAGTCTTCTTCGCCGCGGGCTTCTTGGCGGGAGCCTTCTTCTCGGCTTCGCCCTCGTCCTTCTTTGCAGCGGCTTTCTTCGCGGGAGCCTTCTTCGCTGCGGGCTTCTTCTCGGCAGCCTCAGCGTCGTCGGTCTTCTTCGCTGCGGCTTTCTTTGCCGGAGCCTTCTTCGCTGCAGCCTTCTTGCCGGGCTTGAGAGCCTTTGCGTTGTCAACGACGAACTTGACTACCTTCTCCTTGAGCAGATCAGCCTTGAGCAGATCCTCGGCTATAAGGCTCTTGATCTTCTCGACTTCCATGCCGTACATCTCGGCGAGCTTCTTGAACTCCTCCTCGATATCCTCGGCGCTGACTTCGATCTTCTCGTCCTCTGCTATCTTGTCGAGAGCAAGACCGAGCTTGACCTGAGAAACAGCCTGCTCGCGCATGGAGCTCTCGAAAGCTTCCTTGTCGGTGCCCATGTATGAAAGATAGGTGTCAACATCGATGCCCTGCTGAGCGAGTCTCTGAGCGAAGTTGTTGATGTTCTCCTCTTTCTGGGTGTCGAACATGACTTCGGGGATCTCAGCCTCGACATTGGCAACAAGCTCTTCCATGAGCTTTGCCTCGAACTCCTTCTCAACATCGGACTGTCTGTGCTCAAGCATATCAGCCTCGACGCCCTTCTTGAGCTCGTCGACGTTATCGTAATCAAGATCCTTCGCGAACTCATCGTCAAGCTCGGGAAGCTCCTTGACCTTTATCTCGTGAAGAGTGACCTTGAAAGTGGCATCCTTGCCTGCAAGCTCGGGAGTGTACTCCTCGGGGAACTTGACGTTGACGTCGAAGCTCTCGCCTGCGTTGTGGCCGATGACCTGATCCTCAAAGCCGGGGATGAACTGACCCGAACCGAGCTCAAGCTCATAGTTGGAGCCCTTGCCGCCCTCAAAAGCCTTGCCGTCGACAAAGCCCTCGAAGTCGATGACTGCGATGTCGCCCTTGGCGGCTGCGCGATCCTCAACGGTGATGGTTCTTGCGTTGCGCTCTCTCATAGCCTCGATGCGTGCATCAACCTCTTCGGGGGTGACGGCAGCTTCAGCCTTCTCGGCCTCGAGACCCTTGTAAGCCTTGACCTTGATATCCTCGGGCTTGACGGTGACTTTCATCTCGAAGAGAACGCCGTCCTCGCCGATTGACTTAACATTGACGTCCTTCGGGCTGTCAACAGGCTCGATGCCCGCTTCCTTATAAGCGTCGGAAACAGCCTCGGGGAAAGCTATCTCAAGTGCATCTTCATAGAAGACATCCTTGCCGTAGAATCTCTCGATCATGGCAAGAGGAGCTTTGCCCTTGCGGAAACCGGGAAGCGCTATCTTGCTCTTGGCCTTATTATAAGCCTTGAGAACAGCAGCCTTGAACGGCTCTGCGCCGATCTCGATCTCCAGCGTATAGACGTTGGTGTCCGTTTTGTTTGATGATTTTAAACTCATTCGTTTTTCCTCCCATTATACAGGTAACTTTAAGATTATAGCAGAGATATGTTAAAATTTCTACACTATTTTTCAGATTTTCTGCCAAAATAGGGATTTTTTCTTCGTTTTAGCCGCAAAATTCGCCGTCGGGCAGAAATTACGGCTGTTTTTCAATAAGTTTGGGCAAAAATTCGAGGTGATCGCCGGAGATAAGAGAAAACTTTATCCCGTCGCGCTCGCCCTCGAAAGCGCTTTTTGTTGCAAAAGAATGGAGATGCCCGTAGAAGCACCGTTTTATTTTGTACTCGACGAGGACATCATATATTTCGGGGCATATCCTATCCTGCGTTATCGGCGGATAGTGGAGAAACACGACCGGCTCGCCGCCGAGCGCGATTCCGCTTTCTATCGATGTGCGGAGCCGTCCCGCCTCGCGCAGAAGAACTTTTTTGTCCGCGTCCTCCTCCGCGTCAAAGAACCAGCCGCGAGTGCCGCAAACGGAGATGTTGCCGACGGACACCGCGCTGTTGTGGACTATAGAGAGCGTTTCAAAGCCCTTTTCTTTGAAAAAATTTTCCATTTTCCGGGTGGTGTTCCACCAGTAGTCGTGATTGCCCTTCATGAGTATTTTTTTGCCGGGAAGCGAGTCGAGAAAAGCAAAATCTTTCTGAGCACCCTCGAGCGACATCGCCCACGACACATCGCCGGGAATAACTACCGTGTCGCCGTCCGAGACAACAGCCCGCCAATTTTTTTCGAGGCGCTGCACATAGTCGCTCCAGCCGTTGAATATATCCATAGGCTTGTCCGCGGACAGGGAAAGATGCGTATCCGCAATTGCAAAAAGTGACATCGTGCTCTCCTTTTCTTTTTAATAATCGGGCTTCGAACCGGGCAAAATACTTTCAGCGGCATGAGCCGCAAAAACATTCGGAGGTAATCGAAAATGGATAAGGTCATCAAGGATATCCGCTGCAACGCCTGCAACTGCGTCCATCACGCGGACGATTACAAATGCACCGCAGGTCACATCGAAATAGGCAACACGAGCGCCTGCTCATGCCAGGACACGCTGTGCGCAACATTTGAGCTCGACAACTCGAAGAAGCACTGCGGCTGCTGAACACGGGGAACGCCCCGCGTCATATACCGAGCAGTCTGAAAACAGCCTTCTCCATGCTGTCCCTGTCGCAGACGTCCCTGAATCTCACGGGCTTGTCCCTGAGATCGGCGAGCTGCGGGGGGCAGCTTGTCTTTGTCACGCGGGCAAGCTCACCGACCATGCTGAACTCGTCAAGTCCCTCGGATGCGCCGGGTTCGACTGCGTCGAGCACGCTGCGGCTGAACTTGAACGGATTTGCGGTCGAGTCGATAACGGTGGGAGTCTCATCCCCCGTTTTTTCTGCATATTTTTCATAGACATTGATGCCGACAGCAGTGTGCGTGTCGCACAAATAGCCATAGTCTTCAAATGTCTTTTTAATCGTATCTTTCGTGCCCTCATCGTCGCAGCAGCCGGCGCAGAAAACGGAGTTTATTTCGCTCATTACATTTTCGGGCATGGTGTACTTGCCCTTCTGCTTGAGGTCGCCCATCATCTCGCGCACGAACTCATCGGAATAGCCGCTCGCAATGAAGAGTAGACGCTCGAGATTGCTCGAAATGAGAATATCCATCGACGGCGACGAAGTCGTATAGAAGCTGCGGTTGATGTCATAAACGCCGGTGTCGAAGAAATCGGTGAGCACGCGGTTTTTGTTCGACGCGCAGATAAGGCGGTCAACCGGCAGACCCATCTCGCGCGCATAGTAGGCGGCGAGGATATTGCCGAAGTTTCCGGTCGGGACGACAAAATTAATCTTATCGCCCGCCTTGATTCTGCCGTTTCTTATCATGTCGCAGTAGGCAGAGAAATAATAGACGATCTGCGGCACAAGGCGACCCCAGTTGATGGAGTTCGCGGAGGAGAAAGCCATGCCGTGCTCGGCGAGCTTCTTGCCTATCTCTTTGTCGGTGAATATCGTCTTGACTCCGGTCTGTGCGTCGTCGAAGTTGCCCTTTATCGCGCAGACGGCAACGTTTGAGCCCTCCTGCGTGGTCATCTGGAGCTTCTGCATGGGGCTGACTCCCTCGTCGGGATAGAACACGAGAATCTTCGTGCCCTCAACGTCCTTGAAGCCCTCGAGAGCCGCCTTGCCCGTGTCGCCCGAGGTGGCGACAAGAATAACGGTCTCGCGCGTTCCGACTGCCTTTTTGACCGAGACGGTCATAAGTCTCGGGAGCATCTGGAGCGCCATGTCTTTAAATGCGCAGGTGGGGCCGCGCCAGAGTTCAAGAATCTCTTCGCCCGCTTTGAGCTCGTGTATCGGAGCGATATCCTCGGAGGAGAACTTGTTGTCGCCGTATGCGCCCTCGACACAGTAGGCAAGCTCTTCGGCGGTGAAATCGGTAAGATACAGGCTGAGTACACGCTTTGCGCGCTCAACATAGGACATATTCGCCATGGCGGCGATATCGTCAAGGCTCACCTTCGGAATCTCAACGGGGACAAACAGTCCGCCGTCGGTAGAGATGCCCTGAGCAATCGCCCAGGATGAGCTGACGTCTACATTTTTATCTCTTGTACTTGTGTATCGCATAGAGACCATCCTTCGCGTTAAATTACATTTTATTATAGCATAACGCGCCTTGGTTGTAAAACCTTTTCAAAAAAGTGCGCGGCGTTTTCAAAAAATATTTTTTTGCATATCTCCTCGGGTATTCCGTGCTCCTCGAGATAGACGCAGATGCTCGGTATCTTCTCTATTCCGCGAAGCTCCGGCTTTATTCTGCAGCCGTCATAGTCCGAGCCTATGCTGATAACGTCCTCGGCGCCCAGCGAGAGCATATGCTCCGTATGGCGCAGGAGCTCCTCTCTGCCGCCGTTTCCGCCGAGGAAGCGGTCATAGAAATTGAGTCCTATCAGTCCGCCGCGTTCAATGATAATTTTTATCTGCTCGTCGGTCAGCGAGCGCACCTCGTTATGAACGGCGCGCGCGTCCGAATGGCTTGCGATAAACGGCGCGTCGCTGAATTCGCACAGGTCATAGAAGCTCCTGTCGCTCAAATGCGACACGTCGGTGACTATGCCCAACTTCTCCATTTTCGAGACAAGCTCCCTGCCCCAATCGGTAAGGCCGCCGCCCTCGTCGCAGCCGCCCGCGGCTCGATTTTTGTGATTCCATGTGAGGGTTATGAGCCGCAGTCCGCGCTCATAGAGCTTTTCGAGGCGCTCGAGGCTGCCGACTCCGCGCGAGCTCTCCATGGCGAGCATAACGCCGCGCGAATGTCCGCGCACGTCCTCGGAAGAGAGTATCGGGAAAACGTCGCCTTTCTTTTTGAGCTCGTCAAAATAGAAATCACACGCCGAGTCGAAATACCCCTCGACGAGCGAATCGTCCATGCTGTCGGGGACAAAGACTGCGAACACCTGATTCCAGCGCCCGAAGATGCTTCCGCGCTCAAAATCGATGTCGCGTTCATTCTTTAAAAGGCTGTCTCCGTCGTCCATGCACTCAGTAAGAGTATCGCAGTGCAAATCAAAAAAATCCATAAAATCACCCATAGAATAATATTTCCGCCGACGCCGAATATTACTCAGAAGCTGCTGTCAAACGCATTTTCTATATATTCGCAGGAAATCGGCTCGTTCTCCTTTCCGAGAGTAACCTCCGCCACATCGAAGCGCGGCTGAAGATCGTAGTTATTTTTCTGCATGAAAAGCGAAGCGGTCTCGATTATCCGCTCCTGCTTTGCGCTGCCGACCGCTTCGCGCCCCGGAGCTATCGCGCCGGGCGAGCGGGTCTTGACCTCGGTGAACACCAAAAAGCCATCCTTTTTAGCTATTATGTCTATCTCACCGAAGCGGCAGCGGTAGTTCGCGGTTATTATCTCATAGCCGTTTTCGCGCATGAAGCGCGCGGCATATATCTCACCCCAGAGTCCGGGCTTTTCCTTTTCGCTGAGCATATTACCACCCCTCCGGCAGTTTCTTCAAAAACGTCTTTCTGTGGACGGGAGATATGCCGAATTCGCGTATTTTTTCATAGTGTAGCTTCGTGCCGTAGCCCTTGTGCTTTTTGAAGCAATATTCCGGATACTGCTCGTCGAGCGAGAGCATATATCTGTCCCTGCTGACCTTCGCCATTATCGACGCCGCGGCTATTGACGCACTCAATGAGTCGCCTTTTACAATAGCCTTTGACGGCACGGGCAGACCCGGCAGGCGGTTGCCGTCCACAAACGCCGCCTGCGGGCGCTCGGGCAGAGCCTCGAACGCGCGGCGCATGGCGAGGAAAGTTGCGTTGAGAATGTTCATCTCGTCGATTTCTTCAACGCTCGCGCTCGCGACGGCATAGACGGCGTGCTCTTTTATCTCGTCAAAGAGCAGGTCGCGCTTTTTCTCGCTGAGCTTTTTCGAGTCGTTCAAGCCCTCGATAATATAATCCTTGGGCAGTATCACGGCGGCGGCGAAGACCGGACCTGCAAGAGGGCCGCGCCCCGCCTCGTCTATTCCGCAGACGCACTCGAATCCGTGCTCCGCGGCGGTTCTTTCATAATAATAGCGGTCTATCTCTTCAGCCATCTCAGCCCTCCAAAAATTCGTCGCTGACGACATCGTGGAGCAGCGAGTTGAGATAATTGAGGCTGAACGACGGCGTTGTCGAGCGCACCCCGTGGCGCGACGCAAGCGCGTCGGTATAATCGGCAAGGTTATAAACGCGAACATTGGAAAATCCCGAGTCATAGTGAGTGACCGTGCCCGTGAACTTCGCCTTTGTGACCTCGGTCGTGTTCTTCTGATAGTCCTTTGTGACGGTTATATGCATCATGCCGCCGAGCATTCTCGGGCCTCTGTCCTGCGCGGAAATAAAGTTGCCGAGCGAATAGATGACGAGCACCTTTCTGCCGTCTGCGGCGGTCACATATTCGACGGGCTGAATGACATGGGGATGTGTGCCTATAATTATATCCGCGCCCCAATCGGCGAGCTTTTGAGCCAATTCACGCTGGCGCTCCGTCGGCGTGTGGGTATATTCCTCGCCCCAGTGGACGTTGACTATCGTCATGTCGCTTATCTCGGACGCCACCTTGACGCGCTTCTCTATCCTGTCCTCGTCCGCGCCGAGCATGAGTATCGTCTTGTTGCCCTCGGGCAGGCTCAGTCCGTTTGTAGGCTCGGTCAGCCCGACATAGGCGAATTTAATACCCTTGACTGTGTTTGTCGGTATGGTCTTGTAGTCCTCTTCGTCGAGATAAGCTCCGCAGAAGACAACGTTCTTGCTCTTCCAGAACTTTATGGCATTTCTCAGCCCGCTATCGCCCTTGTCGAGCGAGTGGTTGTTCGCGATATTAAAAACATCGAAGCCTATCTTCACCATCTCGTCGCCGAGCTCGGTCGGGGAATTGAAGCAGGGATATGTACTCGGTGCTTTCTCGGGGTCGATTATCGTCTCCTGATTGACTATGCTTATATCAGCCGCCGCAACGGTAGAAGCGACATTTTTATAGGCATAGGTGAAGTCGTAGCCGCCGGTCGCCGAGCGGGCGTGCGCCTGATTATATATGACCCCGTGAATAAGATTGTCGCCCACGGCGAGGATATTCACGCTGACTGGCTCGCGGGTGTCGGCAGTCGTGCTCTCGGAGGTGTTTTCCGCCTCTCCGCCGGCGGGCACCGCCTTTTGGCAGGCGCAGAGCATGAGCAGCACCGCAATAAGAGCTATAACTCTGAGAATGGTCGTCTTTTTCATGGTATCCTTCTCCTTTTATCAGTCGAGCGTTATTCTGCCTAATTTGCCCGCGCGGTACTCGTCGAGGAGCATGACCGCCGCGCGCTCCGTATCCGGCTCGCCGCCGCTTATCAGCATACCGCGCTTTCTCGCAAGCATTTCAAGGCGTTCAAATTCCTCGCTCTCCGGCGGAAATTCGAGCTTATATCTTTCTTTTATCCTCTCGGGATAGTTCTCGTTCATTATCGTCAGAAAGCGCGCCGCGATAAGCTCGATGTCAAGTATGGTATCCTTGACCGAGCCGATAAACGCGAGGCGCAGACCCACGTCCGGGTCGTCGAACTTCGGCCAGAGCACGCCGGGCGTGTCGAGCAGCTCGATGCCGCTCCCGATGCTGAACCACTGGTTCTGGCGCGTAACTCCGGGCTTGTCCGCAACTTTTGCCTTGTTCTTGCCCGCCATGCGGTTGATAAACGATGACTTGCCTGTGTTGGGTATGCCCACTACCATCAGACGAAGCGGCTTGCCCGCCATGCCCTTCTGGGCGTTCGCCTCGATTTTATCGCTGAGCACACGGCGGACTGTCGGCGCAAATGCGTTTAAGCCCTTGCCCGAGCGGCAGTCAACGGCTATAGCCGTCACGCCCTGCTTGCCGAGCTCGGATATCCTGCGGCGCGTCGCGTTTTCGTCGGCAAGGTCGCATTTGTTGAGAATGACCATGAGCGGCTTTTGTCCGATAAGCTCCGGCAATTCGGGGTTTCGGCTGCTCACGGGCACGCGCGCGTCAACTATCTCGACCACCGCGTCAACGAGCGGCAGGCTCTCTTTTATCTGTCTGCGCGTCCGAGCCATATGACCCGGAAACCACTGGACATAAAGATCTCCGTTTTCCAAAATTCTTCCTCCTTAGGACTATATGCGCCAATATTTTGCGCGCCGTATATAAAAAATACTTTTCGGCTTTACTAAATGAGTATAGCAAAAAAACTTTGTCTTTACAAGCAAAAAACGCAGCCGAAGCTGCGTCTTGATTGCATATTATAGCGCGGACAGGTTATTTGTCCGAATCCGGATTGAAATTATAGTAGACATCCCACTGACCGAGCGGCATAATCCTGCCGACGACCTTGCCCATGATATATTTCTCGTCGATAAATCCGACAACGCTCATGCGGCTGTCTGTCGAGTCGTTTCTGTTGTCGCCCATAACAAAAAGGCTGCCCTCGGGAACGGTTACGGGGAACTCGACATTGCCGGCGGTATAGGTCGGCTCAAGAGTATATTTTTCGTCGAGTGCCTTGCCGTCAACATAGACAACGCCTTTTTCCGTGTCGATATCCACCGTCTGACCGCCGACTGCGATAACGCGCTTTATCAGCGTCTTGTGCATGGCGTTGGGCTGGGCGACGATAACTATGTCGCCGTAATCAAACGAGCGCTTGAGCGAGCTTATCGCCACGGTGTCGCCGTTGTTGAGCGTCGGGTTCATCGACGCACCGGAGACGACGAGCACGCGGGTCACAAAAGTGAAAACAATGGCAATCACCGCAACCGCCGACACAACGACGGAGACTATATCATAGATATTGCTGACCGTCTTTGAATTCTTCGGCTGCTTTTTAACGTCAGCCTGCTCTTCCGTATTCATTTGAAGTTCATTATTTTCCTGCATAACAGTCCGCCTTCAAATCTCAAGCCTTGCGGCTCAGTTTTTGATTATTTTGATTCTGTCAAACGGGTAGAACCTGAAAACGACCTTGCCGAGAACCTTGTTCTCGTTTATAAAACCGATATCAGTCGAACGAGAATCGAGGGAATCGTTTCTGTTGTCGCCGAGAACAAAGAGCTTGCCCTCGGGAACGGTCACGGGGAAAGTCATATCATAGCTCAGATTCGTCGGGGTATTCACATACGGCTCGTCGAGCACCTGACCGTTGACGCTGACGGTGCCCTTATAAAAATCTATATCCACCGTGTCGCCGCCGACCGCGATAACGCGCTTTATTATCGACTCATCCTTGCGCGTGGCGTGGGATATTATTATAACATCACCGCGCTCGTAGCCGGAAAAGCTATGTACGCACGCGACCCTGTCGCCGCCGCTGAAATTCGGGAGCATTGAGTCGCCGATAACCGCAGCGGGTCTGAACACCAGCGAAAAGAACAGCATAAGTATAATAACCGCCGACTCGAGCGTGGCAACTGCGTCATATACTATGCCCCACAGCTTTTGATTCCGCTCGGGCAGCTCTTCTCCGCTGTCCGCCTCCTGCGAGAGTGCGGCAGGATATTCAAATTTGAACCAATATTCCTCGACTCTGCGCATCGCGTAAACCCCGTTTTAAGTGAAAAAGGTGTAACAAATAAATGTTACACCCTCATTCGCACAATTATTTGACCTGGCTCTTGACTCTTGCGGCCTTACCGACTCTGTCTCTGAGGTAATAGAGCTTGCTTCTGCGGACCTTACCGCTTCTGATGAGCTCAACCTTAGCAACGTTGGGTGAATGTACCGGGAAGACTCTCTCGACGCCGACACCGTAGGAAACTCTGCGAACGGTGAAGGTCTCGGAAACGCCCGAACCCTTGCGGGCAATAACGGTTCCTTCGAAAGCCTGAATTCTTTCTCTCTCGCCCTCGCGGATCTTAACGGAAACCTTTACGGTGTCACCGATCTTGATCTGGGGGATCTCATCGCCTGTTTTAAGCGAATCCTGTGCAATAACTTTGAGTGCGTCCATTTTATATTCCTCCGTTGATTTTCAGACGTTCGTAACAAATTAGATGAAAGAGGAGCGCCCGCTTTAATGTGGTGCGGCCATGCCGCTTCGGCATTAAACCCCGTCACCGAAGCTGTGACGGATAACAAATGCTTAGATATTTTAGCACAAAGTGCCGGACAATGCAAGGGTTTTTTGATTTTATTTTTCGTGGCGCAGGCAATATTATATATAAAAGTATAGTCTGCGTTTCGTCAGTTCATGACAGGCTCATATTATACCGCATATATCGGCAAAAATCAAACCGATAGCAATACTTACAATATTTTCAAACCGAATGTTTTTTAAAGGCTATTGACAAAGTGTATACGAAAGAGTAGAATAACTGTCGAAATTTAATATTTCCTTATTAAGAGCGGCTGAGGGAACAGGCCCTGTGAAGCCCGGCAACCTGATTATTCAAGGTGCTAAATCCTGCGGTGCAGACCGGAAGATAAGGCCGGCGGCGGAAAAATTCCGTATCGCCCAGAAGTGCTTAGCGGTTTCGCCAAGCGCTTTTTTATTTGTCAGAAGGAGGACAAAAACATGGCAAACTACTTTTTCACATCCGAATCCGTAACGGGCGGACATCCCGATAAGATCTGCGACCAGATCTCCGACGCAGTCCTCGACGCTATCCTCGCCGAGGACAAGAACGGCAGAGTTGCCTGCGAGTGCTGCTGCACGACCGGCATGGTCATGATAATGGGCGAGATAACCACGAGCGCGAAGATAGACATCCCCTCGATAGCGCGCCAGGTCATCTGCGACATCGGCTATGACAGCCCCGAAAAGGGCTTCGACGGCCACACCTGCGCTATACTTACAACTATAGACAAGCAGTCCCCCGACATCGCCCTCGGCGTTGACCGTCAGGGCGCGGGCGACCAGGGAATGATGTTCGGCTATGCGTGCCGCGAGACTCCGGAGCTTATGCCCCTGCCCATCTCGCTCGCCCACAAGCTCGCCGCTCAGCTGACGAAAGTCCGCGCGGACGGCACTCTCCCCTATCTCAGACCAGACGGAAAGACTCAGGTCACGGTCGAATATGCCGAGGACGGCACTCCCGTAAGAATCGACGCTGTTGTCGTATCCTCTCAGCACGCCGCATATATCGAGACCGAGACGCTTCGCCGCGACATCGAAAAGAATGTTATCCGCGAGATCATTCCCGCAGACATGATGGACGACAAGACGAAGATATTCATCAACCCCACCGGACGCTTTGTCACCGGCGGTCCTCAGGGCGACAGCGGCCTCACCGGCAGAAAGATAATTGTTGACACCTACGGCGGATATTCACGCCACGGCGGCGGCGCATTCTCCGGCAAGGACCCGACAAAGGTCGACCGCTCCGCAGCATATGCCGCAAGATACATGGCGAAGAACATTGTCGCCGCAGGTCTTGCAGACAAGTGCGAAGTTGAAATCGCCTATGCCATCGGCGTTGACGAGCCCGTCTCCGTTTTTGTTGACAGCTTCGGCACCGGCATTATCCCCGACTCCGAGATAGCCGCCGCCGCGAACGAGGTCTTTGATCTCCGCCCGGCTTCGATAATCAAGGAGCTCGACCTCCGCCGCCCGATTTATCGTCAGGTAGCCGCTCTCGGCCATGTCGGCAGAACCGATATCGACCTGCCCTGGGAGCACACCGACAAGGTCAATGCCCTCAAGGGAGCCGCAGGCATAAAATAAGATATATTTAAAATATATTATTGTATAGCAAACCGCCGCAGGGATTTTTCCTTGCGGCGGTTGATTTTTATTTTGTTTTATTCCCTGCAACTGTCCTTGCCGCATTTTTTGCAATGCAGACGGCTCTTGTCCGGCGTGAGATAATATTCCGCGCCGCAGTACGGGCAGCGCACCGTATCCACACCCTTGAACATAGCTATAGACAAGGAAAGAAACACGGCGGCGGCGAGATAGAAGAATATCGCCGAGGTTATCGGCACTATCACGACAACTATTGCAAACGACGGAACGACAATGCCGAGCACAATAAACACAGCCGTCAACAGTAAAAGCAGCACCGCGGCAACGGGGCGTTTTTTCCGTCCGATTATATTGAATTTTTCAAGAGTTTTGATGCGTTCGTCGTTGCTTTTCATTCCGCGCCTCCACACTTTTGCTGACCGTCGGTCACCTTGTGACATTTTTATTATAGCACAAGCAAAATAAGAGTCAATAGCGCAGGACGATATTTTTTAAATCATGATATTATCGGCTAATTTTAAAGTTGAAGGCAAGAGGGTGACACATCGCTGCCGAGCAAATAAAAAGCCGCCGTTTCCGAACTGAATTGATATCGAATCCGGCTTTCGTTCGAACCCCTCAGTCACTTCGTTCAAAGTAAGTATGGGCGGATATCATCCACCCGCGAAATCACACGATTTTATTGATACGCACTTGTAGGGTGCGGCGGCTCGACGCACCGCTACCGCGACAGCGGCACGATATGAAATTGTATAATTCACCCTATGCCTTCGCGTCCTACTATAATCAAATGATATACACTGCCCGCGTGGCTCCCCTGCAGGGGAGCCGGATTGGCGAAGCCAAGACTGAGATGTCAACCGCTCGGTCAAAAAATAAGAATTAATTTTAAGCCATGTTTCACAGCCTCTCCGCAAGCTCGGCGATATCGGTTATCTCGGAGCTGAGTTCAAGGAGATATTTTCGTGAATCTTCATCGCGCAGGAGGTATTCCCCGGCACGGCGCACGGCTCTGTAAAACCTTCGGTCGATTTTCTCCGGGCAGCGGAGCAGCGGACACATACCCGCGCGCGGGTCGGGCACAGGCACTATAACAATTTCGTTTTCGCGCTCGACCGCGAGCGGAAACAGCGGGAATATCCTGCACGCAAGCGGTCTTTTGCGCCTGTCGCAGCTGCCGTGGCAGACGACAACAGGCTCGCCGAAGTTGCCCTCGGAATCATTTATTTCAAAATACATGCTGCTTTCGAGCAGCTCTTTTTCGCCCGGGAACAGACCCATGCCGTCATTGTCCCCGCCGGAGCAGCAGCGTGCCGAGCAGAGCTTTCCGCAATTAAAAGGCTTGAGCGGGGTTATATTTTCAAGCTCGTCGAGTGCCTTTTGCAGCCCGCTTTTGAAATTATTTTTCATATATCTATCCCTCCGAGCACTTCGCCGACCTTGCCGCAAATCAGCAGATCGGCTCGCGAATCCGCCGAAGTCGGGCTCATATTGATAACTACAAGATGCTTGCCGTTGAAGTAGTTCACAAGCCCCGCCGCCGGATAGACGACCATGCTCGTCCCCGCGATTATCAGCGTGTCGGCTGAGGCTATCGCGTTGACCGCGCCGCGCACCGTTTCGTCGTCAAGAGCCTCTTCATAGAGCACGACATCGGGCTTTATCACCCCGCCGCAGGAGCAGTGCGGCACGCCCTCACTGTTTATCATATAGTCAATATCAAAGCTCCTGCCGCATCGCGTGCAGTAGTTTCTGAGCACGCTGCCGTGCAGTTCAAACACATTTTTACTCCCCGCCGCCTGATGCAGACCGTCTATGTTCTGGGTCACAACCGCCGAGAGTATGCCCTTTTCTTCAAGCTCGGCGAGCTTTCTGTGTGCGGCGTTCGGCTTTGCAGAGACGGCATATGAAAGTATTTTATCGCGATAGAATCTGTAGAAATCTTCCGCCTTGCGCTCGAAGAAAGTGTGGCTGAGCATCTGCTCGGGCGGGTAGTCATATTTCTGATTATACAGCCCGTCAACGCTTCTGAAATCGGGTATCCCGCTCTCCGTCGAAACGCCCGCTCCGCCGAAAAATACGAGCGAACTGGACTGCAATATTATCTGCGAAAGTTCATTTTTCATCTGTATCACTCCGTTTCTGTCGAAGATAATTATACCATTTTTCGCACGAAATCAAAATATTTTTTACAGATGCGGCTCGAAAAATCCACAGTATTTTTATAGAGATTCAACAAACTTCGGCTTTTTCGGGATTTTTTTGAGATTTTCTATTTACAAACGCTTTTCATGCTGTTATCATAGGGACAACAAGACAGTGAGGTCATCATTATGAAGCTTTCAGCAAAACTGACAGCTAAATATTTTCCCTATTACTTTAGCTTTACCTACTTTTACGGTAAGGCTTATTTGCGTTTGACCGCAGACAGGGAAATGACAGCACCGAGCCGCGCTTGAGGCGCACAAAACTTGGTAATCTCCCCCGCAGTTGAACGCTGCGGGGGTTTTTTATTTTACAAATTTTCACCGGAGGGAAAAACAATGGTAGTTATTCTTAGAGAAAATTACAACGAAGAGCAGCGCGACAATCTTGTGAACTGGCTTGAAAGCCTCGGCATCACGGTTCACAGCAGCCTCGGCGAGCACAACACCGTGCTCGGACTCGTCGGCGACACATCGGGTATCGACATCGATCTTATCAAAGCTCTCGATATCGTCGAGGATGTCAAGAGAATCCAGGAGCCGTACAAGAACGCGAACAGAAAGTTCCATCCCGAAGATACGGTAGTCGTCATTGACGAAGAAAAAGATATCAAAATCGGCGGCGGCAACTTCCAGATCATCGCGGGTCCCTGCTCCGTTGAATCGGAAGAGCAGGTATGCGGCATCGCTCAGGCGGTTCAGAAATCCGGCGCAACACTGCTTCGCGGCGGCGCGTTCAAGCCCCGCACTTCCCCCTACGCTTTCCAGGGTCTGCGTGCAGAGGGTCTCAAGCTCCTGCTCGAGGCAAAGAAACTGACCGGCATGCCGATAGTCACCGAAATCATGGATCTGTCTCAACTGCCGCTGTTCGACGATGTCGATGTCATTCAGGTCGGCGCGCGCAACATGCAGAACTTCGAGCTCTTAAAGCAGCTCGGTCATATCAACAAGCCCATACTTCTCAAGCGCGGACTTGCTAACACCCTGCAGGAGCTGCTCATGAGCGCCGAATACATCATGGCGGGCGGCAACATGAATGTTATCCTCTGCGAGCGCGGAATCAGAACATTCGAGACTTACACCAGAAACACCCTCGATGTTTCCGCCGTTCCCGCTATAAAAACCCTCTCGCATCTGCCGATAATCGTCGACCCCAGCCATGCGACCGGCATCTCGAAGCTTGTAAAGCCCATGGCCTTTGCCGCTACCGCCGCCGGAGCGGACGGACTTATTATCGAAGTCCACAACGACCCCGAGCACGCACTCTGCGACGGTCCGCAGTCGCTGACACCCGAGGCGTTCGACGATGTGGTCAAGGGCGTCAACAGCATCCGCCCGTTCGCATATAAAATGTAAGGTTGCCAACAGTCTGTCGAAAGGATATAATAATTATGAAAACAGCAGTTATAGGCCTCGGACTCATAGGCGGTTCAATGGCAAAAGCGTTCAAAGACAACACGGACAGCGAGGTTTACGGTCTTGATATAAACGAGAGCGTCATGCTCAAGGCGAAGCTCGTCGGCGCGATAGACGGCGAACTGACGGATGATATCCTCGCGCAGTGCGACAGAGTTATAATCGCACTCTATCCCGAATCAACGGTCGAATTTCTTCAGAGCAAGGCGGATATGATCAAAAAAGGCGCGGTCGTCATAGACTGCTCCGGTGTAAAGCGATACGTCTTTACACCCGCTCACGAGCTTGCAAAAGCCCACGGCTTTGAATTCATCGGCGGACACCCGATGGCGGGCGTTGAGAGATGGGGGTTTGACAGCTCGTTCGGCATGCTGTTCAACAACGCTTCGATGATCCTGACCCCCGACGGCGGCACGGATATAGCACTGCTGCACGAGATAAAGCAGATGTTCCTCTCGATAGGCTTCGGCAGCATCACCGTTGTTTCTCCCGAACAGCACGACAGAATTATCGCCTACACTTCTCAGCTCGCGCACGTCGTTGCAAGCGCATATATCAAGAGCCCGACGGCACTCGAACACACGGGCATGAGCGCGGGCAGCTATAAAGACATGACGCGCGTCGCGTCGCTCAACTCCAATATGTGGAGCGAGCTGTTCCTCGAAAACGGCGACAATCTTTTGAACGAAATAGATAACATTATAAATAATCTGACCGAATACCGCGACGCGATAGCGTCAAACGACAGGGCGAAGCTCGAAGCCCTGCTCGAGGACGGCACGAAGAGAAAAGCCATCTGCGGATAAAAAACAGGAGTGAAGACCATGCAGACCGTAAAAGTCAGGGCATCGACCGAATACGATGTGCTCATTGAGCGCGGGATATTAAAAAGAGCCGGAGAGCTTATAAAAAAATACACGGGCGCCGGCAGAGCTTTGCTGATAACCGACCGCACGGTGGACGGGCTATATTCAAAAGCCGCGCTCGAGTCGCTGAAAAGCGCGGGGATAAACTGCGAAAAGTTCGTCTTTGAGGACGGCGAGGAGCACAAGAGCCTCAAAACAGTCGGCGACATTCTCTCGTTCGCGGCGCAGCTCAGCCTCAACCGAAGCGATATATTCATAGCTCTGGGCGGCGGAATAGTCGGCGATGTAACCGGCTTTGCGGCGAGCGCGTATCTGCGCGGTGTCAGATTCGTCCAGATACCGACAACGCTTTTGGCGGCGGTCGATTCCTCGGTCGGCGGCAAAACGGGAGTCAATCTCCCCGAGGGCAAGAACCTCGCCGGGGCATTTCACCAGCCGTCGCTCGTTTTGTGCGACCCCGATTGCTTCGACACGCTGAGCGATTCGCTCTTTGCCGACGGCGCGGCAGAGAGTATAAAATACGGCATAATCTCCGATGAAAGTCTTTTTGAAAATTTCGAGTCAGGCGACGTAAAAGGCAATATAGAGAACATCGTGCGCCGCTGCGTCGAGATAAAAAGCGATATAGTCTCGCGCGATGAATTTGACACGGGCGAGCGTCAGAAACTCAATCTCGGGCATACGCTCGGCCACGCAATAGAGCGATGCAGCGATTTTGCTGTTTCACACGGTAACGCGGTGGCGATAGGCACAGTTCGCGCCTGCATCGCGGCGCAGAAGCTCGGCGTGTGCAAAGATGATATATCGGAGCGCGTGAAAAAAGTTATGGCACGAAACGGGCTCCCCGTCTCGACCGATATTCCCGTTCATGAGCTCGCGGGAGTCATGCACCGCGACAAAAAATGCAGCTCGGCGGGAATAAATATCATTCTGCCGACTAAAATCGGCGAGTGCATCCTATATAAGACAAGCCCGGACGAGCTCGAAAGCATATATTCTCTTTGACGGAGGGCGCAATGGATATCAGGATAACACCGGGCAAGCTTTGTGGCACTCTCGAAGCTCCGCCGTCGAAGTCGCACACGCACAGGCTGATGACAGCCGTGGCGCTCGCAGGCAAAAAAAATTCCGAATCGCTCTGCACCTCCGAGGACACGCGCGCAACCTTTCGCTGTCTCAATGAGCTGCATGACGGCGGCATCCTCGACTGCGGCGAGAGCGGAACGACTCTGCGCTTCCTGCTCCCCGTCGCCTCGGCGCTCGGAATAAACGCGGAATTCATCGGCCACGGCAGACTGCCAGAGCGCCCGATGTCGGCACTCAACAATGCGCTCAGAGAAAACAGCGCAGTGATTTCTGCTGATAATCTGCCGATAAAAGTCTCGGGGCAGCTTCATCCGGGCGTATTCAGAGTTCCCGGCAACATCAGCTCGCAGTTCATATCGGGTCTGCTTTTCGCCCTGCCGCTGCTTGACGGCGACAGCGAAATCGTAATAGAGGGCAAGCGCGAATCGGTCGGATATATCGACATGACGCTCGATACGCTCAGAAGCTTTTCTATTAATATAGAAGAGACCCAGAGCGGATACAAAATAAAAGGTCCGCAAAAATATATCGAGCCCGACTCCCCGCGCGTTCAGGGCGACTGGTCGAACGCCGCGTTCTTCCTTTGCGCAGGCGCGCTCGGCGGAGAGACGGATATCACGGGGCTGTCACCCGACAGCCGGCAGAGCGACCGAGCGGTTGTGAGTATACTGAAAGACTTCGGCGCGGATGTAAAATGCGGCGATATGATTTCAGTCCGAGAGAACGGGCTTCGCGGCATTAAAATCGATATTTCGCAGTGTCCAGATCTCTTCCCGACCCTCGCGGCAACCGCATGTGCGGCTTCGGGCGATACGATATTTACAAACGCCGCGCGGCTCAGAATAAAAGAGAGCGACCGCATCGATGCGGTAGAAAAGATGATAAATTCACTCGGCGGTTTCGCCGAAAGCACGGAGGATTCCCTGACCGTCCGCGGCACGGGCACACTCCCCGGCGGCGAGGTCGATTCGTTCAACGATCACCGCATCGTCATGGCGGCGGCAGTCGCGGCGTGCATATGCGAAAAAACCGTTGTTATACATGACGCGCAGGCGGTGAACAAATCATATCCGAACTTCTTTGAAGACTACAGAAAGCTGGGAGGCAAAGCGGATGTCATCTGAAAACGGACAGAACATAAAGCTCACGGTATTCGGCGAATCGCACGCGAGCGCAGTCGGAGTTGTTATTGAGGGACTGCCCGCAGGCGAAGCGATAGACGAGGAGCAGATAATGCAGTTCATGCGCCGCAGAATGGGCGGCAAGGCGTGGAGCACTCCGCGAAAAGAGGAGGACAAGCCTGAATTTCTGTGCGGTCTGCTCGGCGGCAGAACAACGGGCGCGGCGCTCTGCGCGATAATACGCAACAGCAACATCCGTCCCGCGGACTACGAAAACATGAAAAATATTCCGCGTCCGTCCCATGCGGACTACCCCGCGTTCGTCAAATACGGCGGCGCGAACGACCGAAGCGGCGGCGGGCAGTTTTCCGGCAGGCTGACGGCTCCCCTGTGCGTCGCAGGCGCGATAAGCGAACAGCTACTCGCGCGAAAGGGCATAAAAGTTGCCGCGCACCTTTCGCGTGCGGCGGGCATTGACGACGCGCCGTTTGACCCATGCAACCCGGACAACGGAATTTTTGACAAGCTCAAAGCAAAGCTCTTCCCCACCATTGACGACAAGGCGGGCGAAGAGATGACGAAGAAAATAATCGAGGCAAAAGAGTCGCTCGACTCCGTCGGCGGAATAGTCGAATGTGCGGTCACGGGACTCGGTGCTGGGCTCGGCGACCCGATATTCGGCTCGGTCGAGAGCAGGATATCTTCAATGATATTCGGCATCGGCGGCGCGCGCGGAATCGAGTTCGGCGCGGGATTCTCTGCGGCGGACATGACCGGGAGCGTCCACAACGACCCCTACTGCCTCATTGACGACAAGATAAAAACGGTCACGAACAACCACGGCGGCATCATCGGCGGACTCACGAGCGGAATGCCGATAATATTCAGAGCGGCGTTCAAGCCGACCCCGTCGATAGGTCTGCCGCAGAGGAGCGTCAATCTCGACTCGCTCGAAGAGACTCGCCTCGAAGTCAGAGGCAGGCACGACCCGTGCATCGCGGTGCGCGCAGTCCCCTGCGTCGAAGCGGCGGCGGCAGTGACCGTCCTTGATATGGTGCTCGGCAAATAAATTCATGCGGAGATGGTAAAAATGGAACTTTCAGACTACAGAAAAGAACTTGACTCAATTGACGCGCAGATGCTTGAGCTTTTCAAGCAGCGGATGAACACCGTGCGCGGCGTTGCGGAATATAAAAAAGAAAACAAGCTGCCCGTCCTCCAGCAGGGCAGAGAGCGCGAGATTCTTGCCGCCGCGGCGGCGGGAGCAGGCGAAGAGCTCGAAGACTACGCCCGCACATTTTTCGCGACCCTCATGGATGTCAGCCGCTCTTATCAGGAGAGACTGACAGCAAAAGGCGGCGTTATCTCGGAAACTATAACCGATGCGCTCAAAAATACCCCGCCGATATTCCCGAAGCACGGCACCGTCGCCTGCCAGGGCGTTGAGGGCGCATATTCCCAGCTCGCCTGCGACAAGCTCTTTACTGCTCCGTCCATCTCATATTTCAAGAATTTCGAGGGCGTGTTCGCCGCCGTTGAACAGGGGCTGTGCGAATACGGTATTCTCCCGATTGAAAACAGCACCTACGGCACGGTAAATGAGGTCTACGACCTGATGAAAAATTACCGTTTCCATATTGTAAGAAGCATCAAGTTGAAGGTTGACCACTCCCTGCTCGTCCTGCCCGGCACCGAGCTCAAAGATGTCAAGGAGATATTCTCCCACGAGCAGGCAATCGGCCAGTGCTCTGAGTTTCTCAAGGCACACCCCGGCATAAAAGTCACCGTGTGCGACAACACCGCCGCCGCGGCAAAGATGCTCCACGAGAGCGGCAGGCACGACGCCGCGTCTATTTCGTCGGCGGGCTGCGCAAATCTCTACGGTCTGAAAAAGCTCGACACCCGCGTTCAGAACACGGACGGCAACTTCACCCGCTTCATCTGCATCTCGAAGAAAGCCATGATTTTCCCCGGCGCGGACAGAATAAGCCTCATGCTCTCCCTGCCGCACAGACCCGGCTCGCTCTATTCGCTCATCTCGAAGTTCTCCGTCCTCGGGCTCAACCTCACAAAGCTTGAGAGCCGTCCGATAGCCGGCAGTGACTTTGAATTCATGTTCTATTTCGACATCGAAGCGTCCGTATACTCTTCCGCAGTTCTTGCCCTGCTTGACGAACTTTCGGACAGCCCTGAGCTGTTCGTGTTCCTCGGCAGCTACTCGGAGGTTTGACATGAAGTGCGCACTCATCGGCGAAAGGCTCGGTCACAGCTACTCGAAGCTCATTCACGAGGCGTTCGGACTGTATTCATATGAACTGGTCAGCCTGCCGAAAGACAAGGTAGGCGAGTTCATGGAGAATGAAGAATTTGACGCATTTAATGTGACCATTCCATATAAGCGCACGGTCATGCCCTACTGCTCATACATCAGCCCCGAGGCAAAAAAAATAGGCAGCGTCAACACCGTTGTCAGAACGCCCGACGGGCTTCACGGATTCAACACCGACTATTTCGGCTTCAAATCCATGGCGGAGCGCGCGGGAATAGATTTTGCGGGCAAAAAAGTCGTCATTCTCGGCAGCGGCGGCACCTCGCTGACCGCGAGAGCCGTGGCATCGGACGGCGGCGCAGAGAGAATAACCGTAGTCTCCCGCTCCGGCGAATACAACTACGATAATCTCGAAAAGCTCGCCGACTGCGAAGTACTGATAAACACGACACCTGTCGGAATGTATCCGAACAACGGCAGCTCGGCGGTGAGCCTCGACAAATTCCCGCACTGCGAGGCGGTGCTCGATGTGATATATAACCCGCTGCGCACAGAGCTTATCATGCAGGCGCTCGAACGCGGGATAAAATGCTCGGGCGGACTCTATATGCTCGTCGCGCAGGCGGCGCAGAGCGCAAAATATTTCTGCTCCGCCGAGATAGGCAAAGAAGAAATCGAGCGTGTATTCCGTTCGCTCGCGCTCGATGTTCAGAATATAGTCCTCGTCGGTATGCCCGGATGCGGCAAGACGACTGTCGCCGAAGAGCTCTCGAAGCTCACCGGGCGAAAGGCGGTCGACACGGATTCGCTTGTCGAAGAATCGGCGGGCATGAGCGTACCGGAAATATTCTCGCAATACGGCGAGAAGCGTTTCAGGGAGCTTGAAGCGCAGGCTGTCCGCGGCGCGGCAAAAGAAAAAGGGCTGATAATCGCAACGGGCGGCGGCGCGGTGCTCGACCCCGAGAATGTCCGCGCGCTCAAGGGCAACGGGCGCATATATTATCTCAAAAGAGACCTCGATCTGCTCTCACTCGACGGCAGACCGCTCTCGAAGAACCGCGAGACGCTTGACAAAATGTTAGCGACGCGCGACCCGATATATTCAAATTGCGCGGACGCGGCAATTAACAATGATTTATCCCCTGTGTTGACCGCACAGCGGATAAAGGACGAGCTCGGCTCGTCCGATATATAGGAGACAGGTTTGGCAAAAGGGAGCAGAAATTCTGCTCCCTTTTGTCCTTTTCATATTGCTTTCTATTGACTGTTTTGATTTTTTATATTAGTATTGTGGCATGAATACATTACCGAAAAGAAAATCTATACGACTAAAAGGATATGACTACGGCAGCGAGGGCGCATATTTCGTAACAATCTGCACTCATGACAAAAAATGCACCCTTTCCCGCATCCGTAGGGACGACCCTTGCGGTCGTCCGCGCATTGAGCTTACGGAACTCGGAAAAGTTGCGGATGAAGCTGTATCTACAATTGAGAACAAATACAAAGTAACAATCAGCGACTGCTCAATCATGCCTAATCACATTCACCTGATTATCTTTATTCCTAAAGAACGGACGGGGGCAAGCCCCGTCCCTACGCTATCCAAAATAGTTGGCTCATATAAATCAATCATAGCTGTCGATTACTTAAGCCTATGCAAATCCAGAGGCATCGTAATGGGTTCTCTGTGGCAAAACAAATTTTATGACCATATAATACGAGACGAAGACGATTATCTGACAAAAGCCCAATATATAGAAAATAACCCTGCAAAATGGATTGAAGATAAATACTATATTAAAGATATCTAAAATTTTCCCCGGCCAGCGCAATGTGACCGGGGAAAAATTATTTATTCAACCGTGCTTTGAAGCTTTTCATCATGTCCTCGACGCCTGCGGCGAACGCGGACGCGGTGTGTGCGCCGATGGAAAACATCTCCTGATAATGGGCGTAATCTTTGAAGAACAGCTTTTCCGCAAGCTTGCCGTAACCCGCGAAGAACATGCAGTAGTCATTGTCCGGGATAATATATCCGAGCGCGTCGTTCGCGAGCCCGAAAACCGCTGTGTCACCGCCGACTATATCGCAGAGACTTTTGAAGCCGCTCGTCCTGTTTGTAATGCTGTTTTCCGCGAGCATATCACCAGTGCCGCTGACGAGTCCCGGCGTTATCTCCCCCGGCACAAGCAGGGCTTTGAACTCGCCGCCGAGTTCGAGATATCCCGTCTCCGTCTCAAGTTCATATATTCCCTTTGCGGGTCTCGCCATATCGAAGCACGCGAAGCCGAGCTTGCCGATCATCTTTTCGAGCGGATTATCGACCCTGAGCGCCGTTTCTTTGTGTATTGAAATAAGCTTCGGCTCAAGCTCGCGCTCTTCGACAGTGCATTTGCCTATCCTTTCGACGGCGCTTTTATACGCCTCACCGCTGTTTTTCGGCGAGAGCAGAGGATTTTGCTCTATTTCTTCGCGCTCTTTAGTCATCGCGAGAACGAGCTTTCCAAGATCGCGCCCGAGAGCCTCGGTCTGGCGTGTAAAGTTCTCTTCCTTTACTCCGCCCGCTCCCCTGCTCGGGTATATTCCGTTGACCGCGCCGTTGATAAAAATGAAGTTTTCGCCCGCCGCGTTTATCTCACGCTCCATATAGAACGGAAAATCGGCGGAGAGCATATCGCCGCGGTTGTTTTTTATCCGCAGTCCGTTTGCGTATGGGTGCGCGCCGAAGTTGACCAAAACTGTCGGGCGGCTCGCGCCGTTGTCGGGCACGAAGCGCAGGCGGTTGAGGCGCGGCGAATATTCGCGCGGCGGACGCTTGGCGAAGATGAAATCTTTTATCCCGTACTCGCTCAGAGTCATGTCGCCATACGGCTTTTTTGCCGAATATTTTTCGAGCTTTTCGACGCTGTTTTCGCCTATCTGCGCCGCAAAAAGCCGCCCCGGTTCCATATTTCTCACCGCCTCAGCAACGGCTTTCTTTGTCTTTTCAACTATCAAGTCGATAAACGCGCCGTCAACGCTCGGCAAGGGCTGCGAGTGCGTTATCAGCCTTGATATATTTTCAAAAAACTTCTTCCCTGTCACGCTCCATATGCCCATGGTGTCTATCGAGCTGTGGGCGTGGGTAGAAAAAATATTTATATATCCGACATTGTTCGTGCGGCAGAACGAATCAAGCTCACTGCGTATGCGGCGAACGACCGTGTTAGTAAGCCCGATGCAGTCAACGGCGCAGAACACCTCAGCCGCCCTTTCCTCGCCGTCACTTATGGCTATCGCCCTCACCTTTATATCGTCGAGCACACCGCGAACCCTGCGCGGCGGAACAGACAGGTTGCCGCCGATATAATAATTTTTCGCATCAATATCCGGCGGCGTTATGCTCCGCTCGGAGAAGCCGAGATACCAGCTGTCGCCGGCAGTGTCCGCAATGCGTATTGTATCTTCGCGCTTATCTTTCGGTTTTTCCGTTTTGAATCCGGGCGGCTCGGGCAGAATTCTATTCAGCCCGCTCAAAAAAACCGTCAACCCCTGCTGCGCCCTGAATGCGCGGGCAGCGCCTTTTTTGAATTTTTCATCAAAAGTATACATATCTCACCTCGCGAGCAAGTAAAGTTAATTGCCTTTACATTATAAATTATTCCGGCGCATGCTTTTTGTCATTGGCCGTGCCGTATGCGGCATATTATTCCTGTGCCTGCTTCTCTTCTTTCTCTATAATACAATGTTTAAAAGAATATCGCAACCCCGGTTCATTCACGGTTCGTACAAATTTTCTTTACTTTGATTTAATGAATTTTTACTATTCAGTACACAATCGGATGTTATTATGTCAGTGTAGTGAGAGGGAAGAAAAGCCAGACGGCTACCAACTACGAAAGGACATCAGCAAGATGAAAAGCAAAAACTGCGTTCTCGTCTGTGTAACTCCGCAGAGCAAATGCGAACAGCTGATCCGTTCCGGGTCGCTGATAGCGCAGCAGTACGGAGTGCCGCTCGAAGTTCTCAGCGTGTTCCACGAGAGGGACGGATTCAGCCCCGATCCCGCAGTGCTTGAAGATCTGTACGAATGCGCAAAAAATGAAAACGCGCAGATGAGCGTATATTTTAACGACAGTCCGGCTATCCTCGCCGCAGTCATCGCCAAAAAGAAAGGCGCCGTTGACATCGTCACCGGATTTCCGAAAGAGAGGAGCACGCATTTCGTCTCCGCCCTGCACACACTTGTGCCGGATATCCAGATAAGCATGGTTGATGTTGACGACAACGGCAAAATCTATCGCATGATCCCTCAGGAAGCCCAGCCGCACTATGAAATGGTCGGCGCTCAGGGCGTATAAACAAGACAACCACAAACTTTTCCGGTTTTTTCATTGTTATTCTCCAAAAGCCAAGACAGCGAACAGAGCAATCTGTCCGCTGTCTTGGCTTTTTATCTGAAGAACCCGTGTAAAGCCGATAAGCTTTACGCCTCATTTACTGTTTCAACGCCTCTGTCGGCGGTTTTGCACAGGTGGACGCTCTTGACGAGCCCGCTCTTTTCGAGCTCGGCGCGGCATTTTTCGGCATCGCTCTCCGACTCGAACAGTCCGAAAACGGTCGGACCGCTTCCGCTCATCTGCGCGAGCGAACTGCCGTGGCGGCGCATGATGCTCTTTATTCTCACGCGCTCCGGCACTTCTATCGTCTGCTCAAACACATTGCCCGCCTGGCGGCAGATGCCCCCGAAATCGGCATTCGCCGCGGCGTCGAGCATGCCAACCTTATTCGGATGATATATGAAGCTCGCGGAATCAAAATCGCCGTAGGCGCGTGCGGTTGAGACGCCCGTTGCGGGCTTTGCGAGCACGACGAAGCAGCTTTTGAGCGGCGGAAGATGCGAAAGTATACCGCCCGTGTGCTGTGAGAGCATAGTGCCGCCCGCGATGCAGAAGGGCACATCGCTGCCGATCTTCAGCCCGATATCGCAGAGCCTCTGCGTGCCCATATCCGTCCCGAAAAGCCTGTCGAGTCCGACTATAACTCCCGCGCCGTCCGCGCTTCCGCCGGCAAGACCCGCTTCAAACGGAATATTTTTTTCAATGTGTATGTCAACTCCCCTGCCACTGAGCCCCGCTTCTTCGAGAAAAGCCTGCGCCGCGCGGTAGGCTATGTTCTTGCTGTCGGTCGGCAGAGCCGGCTCGGAGCAGGTAAGGCGGATAATACCCTCGCCGTTCTCCTGCACAGTCACCGTGTCCGCAAGCGAGACCGACTGCATGACCATGAACAGCGAGTGGTAGCCGTTCGGCAGTTTTGCCAGAATGTCGAGAAAGAGATTTATTTTTGCGTTTGCCCTGAGTTCGATCTTCATGACTGCACCTCTCTTTTTACTCTATCGGAATCTGCACGGGCTGGCGGTTCTGGAACAGCGTCACGCAGTCGAATCCGCTGCGCTGCGCTATCTCCATGCCGACATCGACTCCCGCGCCGATATCTTTTGCATAGTGGGCGTCCGAGCCGACGGTCACAAACTCACCGCCGAGCTGTTTAAAGCGCCTGACAACATCCTCCTCGGGCATAGTTTTGCCGAGCTTCTGTCTGAGCCCCGAGGTGTTTATTTCGAGCGCCTTTTCGTTCTTGACGAGCAGAGAAAGAATCTCATCTACTTTGTCCGAAAACTTCGACATATCAACGGGTATGCCGTGCTCGCCGACGATATACCGAAGCGGATATGTCATATGCGCCAGGGTATCGAACTTCGCCCAGCGCGCGAGCTTTATAAGCTCGTCAAAATATTTATTCATCAGGTCGGTTATATTCCACTGGGAATAATCAAGATACATAAAATCCTGTTCATTCTGAAAATTATGCACCGAGCCTATGACCATATCATAGGGCAGATTCGCGAGTATCTCCTCCGAGGTCGCGACATCGTACATCGGCTGACCGAGCTCCACGCCCGCGCAGACGAGCAGCTTCCCGCGAAACGCCGAGCGCGCCTTTGTGACATCGATAAACGACTGGAGCGCCACGCGGTCATAGTGATCCCGTCTGTAGAAATCCGCCTCGACATGGTCGGTAAAAGCTATCGCCCGAAGCCCCGCCATTTCGGCGCATTCGCACATATACATCGCCGAATGATGCCCGTCGGGTGAGTTGTCGGTATGAACATGAGTGTCGATTATTCTCTGCGGCATCGCTTTTCCTCCACGGTAATGACGGTTAAAGTATACAATATCATAACATATTTTTCCGCCCAGTAACAGTATTAAATACAAAAAAATTCAAATTGTTCAACCGCTATTGAGGATGGGCATAAAATATGGTAGAATATCTTGATATCAGATGTATATAAGTAATTCTGATAAGTGCACAGGAAAGGAAGAATAAAAAATGAGAGCTGTCATGACTGTTACGGGCAAGGACATAATCGGTATCCTCGCAGAGGTGTCCGGAAAATGCTCGGAACTCAATGTAAACATAACCGAAGTGACGCAGAGCGTCCTGCAGGATCTTTTCTGCATGATAATGCTCGTTGACACGGAGAAATGCTCCGTGCCGCTGTCCGAATTTTCCGATATAATGAGCCGCCTCGGCCGCGAGCACGGGCTCGATATCCATGTTATGCACGAGGACGTGTTCGACTCGATGTATCACGTCTGATCTACGCACCTGAGAGGATCCTTACTATGATAAACACAAGAGACATTCTCGAAACGATACATATGATCGAGGATGAAAACTTAGATATACGCACGATAACCATGGGCATCTCCCTGCTCGACTGCTGCTCGCAGGATATCGATGACTCCTGCCGCAGAGTATACGACAAGATAGCGCGCAAGGCGGAAAATCTTGTCAAGGTCGGCTGCGAGATTGAAAAAGAATACGGCGTGCCGATAATCAACAAGCGCGTCGCAGTCACGCCGATCGCCATGCTTGCCGCCGCATCGGGCGGCGACCCGGTGAAATACGCGCTCACGCTCGAAAAGGCGGCGCAGGCTGTCGGAGTCAACTTCATCGGCGGATATTCCGCACTCGTTCAAAAGGGCTTCGCCCCCGGCGACGAGGCACTCATAAACAGCATACCCGAGGCGCTCGCGAGAACCGAGCATGTCTGCTCGAGCATAAATATAGGCTCGACAAAGGCGGGCATAAACATGGACGCGGTCGCGCTCATGGGCAAGATTATCAGAAAGACCGCCGAGCTCACCGCCGACGACAACTGCATCGGCGCGGCAAAGCTCGTTGTGTTCTGCAACGCACCCGAGGATAACCCGTTCATGGCTGGCGCATTTCACGGCCCCGGCGAACCTGAGAGCGTGATAAATGTCGGCGTATCGGGCCCCGGCGTTGTCCGCTGCGCCCTCAAGAAGATTCCCGACGGCAACCTCACAGACGTTGCCGACACGATAAAAAAGACTGCATTTAAAATAACCCGCCTCGGTCAGCTCATCGCGAGCGAGGCTTCGCGCAGGCTCGATGTGCCTTTCGGCATAGTCGACCTCTCACTCGCGCCCACGCCCGCAGTCGGCGACTCCGTGGCGCATATACTCGAAGAGATAGGTCTCGAACAGTGCGGCGCTCACGGCACAACAGCGGCGCTCGCCCTGCTCAACGACGCAGTCAAAAAGGGCGGCACGATGGCATCGTCGCATGTCGGCGGTCTCTCCGGCGCGTTTATCCCCGTCACCGAGGACGCCGGAATGATAGACGCCGCACGCGCGGGCACACTGAAGATAGAGAAGCTCGAAGCGATGACGGCGGTCTGCTCCGTCGGTCTTGATATGATAGTCGTTCCCGGCGACACAACCGCAGAAGTTCTCTCGGCGGTTATCGCGGACGAGGCGGCTATCGGCATGGTGAATTCCAAGACGACTGCGGTCAGGCTCATTCCCGCCATCGGTAAAAATGCCGGCGAGGAGCTGAACTTCGGCGGACTGCTCGGCTCGGGTCCGATAATGCCACTCAACACCGCATCTCCCGCAAAGATGATCTCGCGCGGCGGACGCATACCCGCTCCGCTCCAGAGCCTCAAAAACTGATTAAAAAGGAAGTTTTTCAATGAAGGTACTCGTCACAGGCGCCAACGGACAGCTCGGCTACGATGTTATAAAACGCCTGAACGCCCTCGGGGATGAACCCGTCGGCGCGGACAGAGAAGAGTTCGACATCACGGACGGCAAGGCAACGGAGGATTATATCACCGCCCTGCGCCCCGACGTCATCGTACACTGCGCCGCCTATACCGCAGTCGACAAAGCAGAAGATGACCGCGACACCTGCCGCAAGGTCAACGTCGACGGCACGAGAAACATTGCCCTCGCCTGCGAAAAAATCGGTGCAAAGCTCGTCTATATCAGCTCCGACTATGTTTTCGGCGGCAGCGGCACTCAGCCGCTTGAAATCGACGCGCCGAAAGACCCGCAGAATATCTACGGAATAACAAAGCTCGGTGGCGAGGAAGAGGCTAAGAAATGCCAAAAGCACTTCATCGTGCGCACCTCGTGGGTGTTCGGAATAAACGGCGGCAACTTCGTAAAGACTATGCTCCGGCTCGCCGACTCGCACGAGAAGCTGACAGTCGTTGACGACCAGACCGGTTCGCCGACTTATACACCCGACCTCGCAAGGCTTATCTGCGACATGATAAAAACCGAAAAATACGGCACATATCACGCCTCGAACGAGGGCTACTGCACATGGGCGGAGTTCGCAAAGGAGATAATGCGTCAGGCTGAAAAGACAACTAAAATAATCCCCTGCACCACCGCCGAATATCCCGCGAAGGCAAAGCGCCCGGAGAATTCGCGCCTTTCAAAGAAGTGCCTTGACGATGCGGGTTTTGACCGCCTGCCGCCGTGGCAGGATGCGCTCGCAAGATTTCTCAAAGAGCTTGATTTAGCATGATATTTTTAGTATAATAAATTGATGGACAACCAGTTTGACTTCTTATTTTTGAAGGGAGGACTTTCCTTGATAAGACTTGAAAATCATCTCGGCGTTATCGAGATATCTCAGCCCTATTTCGCGTCCCTCATCGGCAATGCCGCCTCCTCTTGCTTCGGAGTTGCGGGCATGGCCAACAGCAATATGCGTCAGGGTCTGCGCGCCGTTCTCAACAAGAACGGTCATTTCGCCGACCAGGGCATCTCCGTGCGCAAGGACGGCGAGGGTCTTATTGTTGACCTGCATATAATCGTGTCCTACGGAGTCAACATATCCGCCATATGCCAGAGCATCGTCAACAAAGTCAGATACACAGTCGAAGAGGCTACGGGACTTGAGGTTCACGCAGTCAATGTCTATGTTGACGGAATGAAGAACGAATAAAACCGATTTACGGCCGCCTGACAACGGCTGTCCGGGGAGGAAAATAAATGACAATCACAGGAGCAATTCTGCGCAACGCAGTTATCTACGCGGCGCAAATGATCACTTCTCACCGCCAGGAGATAGACGCACTCAACGTCTTTCCCGTGCCTGACGGCGATACCGGCACAAATATGTCCATGACCATAACCAACGCCTCGCGCGAGGTCAGGGTCAAGGATGACAGCGAGAGCGTCTCGGCTGTTGCAAGCTGCGTGGCTTCAGGTCTGCTGCGCGGCGCAAGAGGCAACTCCGGCGTTATCCTCTCGCTCATATTCCGCGGAATTTCCAAGGGGCTCAAGGGTCTTGACGAGGCTGACGGTGCAGCGATAGCCTCCGCGCTCGAGCATGGCAGTTCTTCGGCATACAAAGCGGTCATGAAGCCCACCGAGGGCACAATTCTCACTGTTATCCGCACGGCGTCCGAGTATGCCTGCAAGGCAGTGAACGACGGCGAGACGGACGCGGTCAAGGTGTTTGACATCGGTCTCGAGGGCGCGAAAGCCGCCCTTGCCGACACGCCGAATATCCTCCCCGTGCTCAAAAAAGCAGGCGTCGTTGACGCAGGCGGCAGCGGACTTGTCTGCATTTTCACCGCGATGTCCGATGTGTTCCACGGCAAGGAAGTGAACCTTGACGCCGACGAGGCGGAGGAAGCGAAAAGCGAAGAGAAAGCGGACGAACACTCCGCAGACAGCCGCTACACCTACTGCGCGGAGTTCATCTCCCTCCGCGAGAGCGACAAGGATATCCGCGAGCTGCGCGCATATCTCGAAGCTATCGGCGAGTGCGTCTCTGTCACGGATGACGGAAAGAATATAACCGTCCATGTCCACACGAACGCGCCCGGAAAGGCGATTCAGAAGGGCATTGAATATGGTCAGCTGACCAATATAAAAGTTGAGAATATGCATCAGGAGCATCAGAACGCCTCATGGGGTTCTGCGCCCGAGGATCAGCCCGAGCCGATGAAGGCGGTCGAGCCGACGAAGCCGTTCGGCTATGTTGCGGTCGCGTCCGGCGAGGGTCTGTGCGAGCTGTTCACCGAGCTCGGTGCGGATCAGATAGTCAGCGGCGGACAGACGATGAACCCGAGCACCGACGATCTGCTCAAAGCGGTTCTTGCGACCCCCGCAGAGCATGTCTATATTCTCCCCAACAACAAAAATATTATCATGGCGGCAGAACAGGTCGATCCCCTGACCGACCGCGACGTGCGCGTGCTGCACACAAAGACCATTCCGCAGGGCATCGCCGCGCTGCTCAACGTTGACGACACACTCTCCGCGGAGGAGAATCATCTCGCGATGATGAAAGCCGCCGAGAAGATTTCAACCGGCCTTGTCACCTTTGCCGCGCGCGACAGCTCGATAGATGGTCAGTCCGTCAAAGAGGGTCAGATTCTCGGCATGGAAAACGGCAAGATAACCACCGTCGAGTCGAATGTCATTCAGGCGGCGTACAAGGTCACAAAGCACCTGTTCAAGCGCGGAACTTCCTCGCTCGTCACGCTGATCTACGGCAACGGCACCACCGAAGAGGAAGCCGAGGAGCTCGCCTCCCTGCTGACCGCGAAGTTCGGCTCGGATATCGAGGTCTCTGTTATAAACGGCGGTCAGCCCGTCTACTATTTCATAATTTCGGTCGAATAAGATGAAGCTCGATACTGATATAAAATACTTAAAGGGCGTTGGCGAGAGGCGCGCCGCGATGCTGTCGCGGCTTGGCGTCTCTGATGTCAACGCCCTCGTGCGTCTCTATCCGCGCGTCTACGAGGACTGGAGCAGGATAAAAAGCATAAACGAGGCGCAGATAGGCGAGATATGCTGCATAAAAGGCATTGTAGGCTCGCCAGTGCGCAAAAGTCTCATTCGTAAAGGCTTGACACTTTACAAGACGGAGATCACCGACGGCAGCGGAATAATGGGCATCACCATTTTTAACAGCCGCTTTGCGGCAGAAAAGCTCACCGAGGGCGACGAATTTCTGTTCTTCGGTCGAGTCGGCGGCAACCTTTACCGCAAGGAGATGAACTCGCCGGAAATAGAACCAGCCGAGGGTGCGGACAGAATAAGACCGATTTATCCGCAGACGCACGGGCTCAATTCAAAGATAATAGAGAAGCTCGTCCGCACGGCGCTTACTGAGTGCCGGGACGAGCTTGTTGACCCGATTCCGCTATGGCTGCGCGAAAAATACTGCCTGATGAATCTGCCGGACTCGCTTTGGAACATTCATTTTCCGAAGAGCCCGGATTATCTCGAAGAGGCACGGCGCAGGCTGATATTCGAAGAGCTGTTAATATTGCAGCTCGGACTTGAAAAAATGCGCTCGCAGACTCAGAAGAACGCGGGCGCGATAATAGAGCGCGATTTCAGCGACGAATATTTTTCGCATCTCCCCTTCTCACCGACCGGTGCACAGCGCAGAGCGGTAAAAGAAGCCATGCGGGACATGATGAGCGGCAGGCAGATGAACCGCCTGCTCCAGGGAGATGTCGGCTCGGGCAAAACCGCGGTCGCCGCCGCGCTCGTCTATTCGGCGGCAAAAAATTCGATGCAGTCGGCTCTCATGGCGCCCACGGAGGTGCTCGCCGAACAGCACTATAAAACTTTCTTGAAGCTCTTCGAGGGCTGCGGAATAAATGTCGAACTGCTCACAGGGTCGGACACCGCTACGCAGAAAAGGCGAAAAAAAGAAGCCCTCAAAGCGGGCGAAATCGACCTGCTCATCGGCACTCACGCAATAATCCAGTCGGATGTTGAGTTCAAGTCCCTCGCGCTCGTCATAACCGACGAGCAGCACCGTTTCGGCGTTGAGCAAAGAAACGCACTCGGCGAAAAGGGCGAGAATCCACATCTCTATGTCATGTCGGCAACGCCCATTCCGCGCACGCTGGCGCTGATAATCTACGGCGAACTGGACATATCAATTCTCGACGAGCTGCCGCCCGGCAGGCAGAAAATCGAGACTTACGCCGTCACCTCGGAACTGCGGCAAAGGGCATATAACTATGTAAAAAAGCACCTCGATGCGGGGCGGCAGGGATATATAATCTGCCCGCTCGTTGACGCGGGCGAGAGCGACACGGAACTCGCCTCCGCCGTGAAATACGCCGACGAACTGCAGCGCGGCGATTTCCGCGGCTACACGGTCGGGCTGATGCACGGCAAGATGAAGAGCGTGGACAAGAAAAAAGTTATGGAGTCGTTCTCCAAAGGCGAAACGCAGCTGCTCGTCTCGACAACAGTCATCGAGGTCGGCGTCGACGTGCCGAACGCCGTAATTATGGTTATAGAAAACGCCGAGCGATTCGGGCTCTCTCAGCTTCACCAGCTCCGAGGGAGAATCGGGCGTGGGCAATATAAATCCACCTGCATCCTCATCACGGACGCCAAAAACGACACGGCGCAGCGGCGCATGAAGGTCATGGAGACGACGACAGACGGATTCAAAATTGCGGACGAGGATCTCAGGCTGCGCGGTCCGGGCGAATTTTTCGGCTCGCGCCAGCACGGACTGCCCGAGATGAAAATCGCAGACATGCTCGAAGACAGGAGCACGCTCGAAGAGACGCAGAGAGCAGCAAGAGAAATTATAGCGCACGACCCGGAGCTTTCATCGCCCGAGAGCGCGGCTCTGAAAAACGAGATTCAGCGGCTTTTCGACGCAGTCGGAAGCGCCGGAATGAATTGAAAAATCCGTATTGTACCAAGCAAGTGTTTATAAACAGTTTCAGTCCCGACAGTGATATCTTTTGTATATATATTTATTTGTTTATCACTCGAGTTGTAGCAAAGTAAAAGTAAGTGACCGGCTGATTTTTATAATCAGGCTTCCCATAGCCGCGCCGCAGTGCTCGATAAGCCAACGGAGACAGGCGGGCAACATCACCGAAGCGCCGCCTGTGGCGGATGAAGCGAGGCGATGTTGGCGAAAAACAAGGAGCATAGCGCCCGCTCCAAGGGCGATAGGCGACTATGTTTTGAGAGGGCTGAACGGCTTGCGAAGCAAGACGCACGAGCACGCATTCGTTCAAGCTCCGGCGCGTTTGCGTGCGAATGTGCCGAGCAACTAACTGAGAGCCGCAAGCTATGTACTGCGGCGCGGCGTTGCGGGGGGTACAGGGGGATTCCCCTGTTTTGCTTTCTTTTGCAGGCGTTTTCTTTTTCAAATAAAAAGAAAATGCCGAAACGCGGGTAGTATACATCCTTTGATTAGAGTGCGTAGCGAAGGTAGAAGCTAATTATCAATAAATTACAATTGCTATAACCCTGTATCGGCTGCGCCGATAGCGGACAGCCGCAAGGGCTGTCCCTACGGTCGGTAAAATCAAAGATTCCGTGCCGCTATCGCGGCAGCGGTGCGTCGAGGTCGCCGCACCCTACAAGATGCACGACAATAAATCACCGCAGATTTCGCAGATGGATAATATCCGCCCCTACTGCACAACCTTGGGCGAAGCGAAATAACCCCTCAGTCTTGGCTTCGCCAATCCAGCTCCCCTGCAGGGGAGCCAAAATAGATTCTTCGACAAATAACGTGCTTCTACGCACATTTCGGCGTCCCGTACCATCTGCAATTCTGCGTGGCAGAACAGCATAAACCCCGACTACAAATCATAGTCGGGGTTTGTTATTTGGTTTATGCCGAATATGCCTCTTATTTCGGCAGGTTGGCGAACAGCTTTACATTGTCGAATGTGTATGTATACTTGCCGTCCTCAATGCCATGGATTATCTCGCAGACCTTGTCGTTATACGGAGTCGGCACGCCGTACTTTCTGCCGTAGGCGCAGACAACACCGTTTATCGCATCAACTTCGCACTTCTTGCCCTTTTCGAGATCCTGGAGCATGCTCGCCTTGAGAAGCCTGTGCTTCTTGATGCAGATTGGGATGAGCGCGAAGGATATCTTCTTCTTTATGCCGTTGCCCTTGTAGTCGAGAAGCTTGACGATATCTTTGCCCTGAACCGGCTCGATTTTTATTCCCGCCGCCGCGGCAACATCGATGCACTCTTTTATAAGATTCTGACAGCAGACACGGGAGGTCTTGTTCTCTGCGGCGTCGCCGAAAGTGCCGCCGATAACGGCGGACATGCCGCTGAACGCGGCGTTGATGAGCAGCTTCGACCAGCGGACGCCCATGAAGTTATCCTCAACCTCGACGGGGCACATCTTCTCAAGCAGAGCCTTAACCTGCATGAGTTTGTCGTCCTTATGACCGTTCATTCTGCCAAGACCGAAGCTCATGCTGTCGGGCTCGCTCGTAAGCTCGGAAACGCCCTTGCCGTGGAGCGTTGCGCCCCAAGCGACGGTGCAGCCCATCGTTCTGTCCTCGCCAACGACCTCGGAGACCGAGAGCTCCGGCAGTCCGTTCTGAAGCGTGCAGACGATGCAGTCATCGGTCATATTCTTCTGAAGCTTCTTTAAAACATTGACATTGTCGAGCTGCTTTGTCAGCAGGATTATCAGCTCGTATTTTTCGGTCATCTCGTCGGGAGTCAGCGCGTGGACGGGCACGGTCATATTGACGGTGCCGATTATCTTTGCGCCATCTTTGTTGAGCGCGTCGACATGTTCGCGGTTGCGCGTGATAAGATCGACATCCACGCCCGCCTTTGCGAGATATGCGCCGAGCACGGTGCCGAGCGACCCTGCGCCGTAAATTGCGGTTTTCATAGGAATCCCCTCTTTGATAAAATTTTATCGATATGATTATATCACGCAGAGCGGCGATTTACAAGAAAACTTTTCGTTCCCTGCGGAGTATGTCCGCGAGAATTATTTTGATTTATCCCAATAGGGGTAATCGGTAAACACGAACTTTCCCTCCGCATTTTTCCCTGTCGGCAGCTTGACATAGATGATATCGTCAACCGAGCGTTTTCTTACGGCCATAACAACCGTGAAATTCCCGTTGCCGTCATCCTCGACGTGATGCATCCAGCTGTTATAGGAGACTTCGCCGTCGTTTTTCTTATATGCTACATATATGTTGTCGTTATGCTCTATCAAATCCCTGTCGGCGACAGCTTGGCTCAGTATTTTATCTGTAAACTCCTCGGAAAAGACCTCTAAAAATTTTTTGCGGACCTCTTCCATCGTGGTCACATACCGGTATTGGGGGAACATTGGAATATACTTTCTGAATCTTATTGTCACGGGCTTCTCCCCGGCGGAATACTCGCCCGCAAAATTCAGAGTCAGCCAAAGGCTTCGCGCCTTATCCGCCAAATCCCGCGCGTCGGTCTCATGCAGAATAGACCCGTCCTCGGGATAAAGCTCATACCCGTTTATGCCGTGCAGGCTTTCTATTATTTCTCGCTTGTCGCTCTCATAGGTCTCCCAAAGCGCAAGCGCGGCATCGGAAACTTTTTCCGAGTATGCGTTTATCCGATAATGGTCGCGCGCCGTAACAAACAGGGTGTTTTCGTCCGAAACAAGCCGCCCCACTTCCACTCTGCCCTTGTAGGAGTCCGAGGAATAGCCGTTGCCGGTATCGATTATAAAGAACGTGAGCTCATCGCCGTCCGTTTTATCGACGGAAAACGCCACCATGCCCTCCGAAAAACTGGCGCTGACTACGCCTACCCAACTTTTGGGCAGCGAAATCGCATAGCTCCCTTCGGAAAACTCGGTGCTTCTTATTTTATTCGAGGTTATCAGCCTGTTAATCCCGGCTCTTAATGTTTGGTAATTTTTCGGGAAGTTATTGCTCCCGCTCGCCTCAATCTCCGTTCCGTCCGACAAGACAGCAGAAAAGCTCATCGAGCTTCCGTCGAGAACATCGGGGGAATTTGCGCCTCGGAAGCCCGCCCATTCATCTATTCTGCAATTTCCGAACAGGGCGCACACCTCGCGGTAGAGATTCTCGTCCCCGTCAACCGAGCGGATGACGTCGCGGGATTCGACAAAGCAGGACAGCTCGTTATTCCAGTCGTTCGAGCTCATATAATACTCAAGATGTACTCCGTCCTCTGTTTTGCATCCCTCATACACGGCGTTCTGTGCCGAGCAGTTGTTCTCCGTCAGCTTAAAGCTTTTAAATTCCATAGGATCGCCTCCGTAGTCATTGTTCTGTTTCGATGAGCACGCGGGAAAAATCAGCAAGAGAATGCACACGAGTGCAAAAGAAATAAAGCGCTTTTTCATTTTCCTGTTACCTTTCCTTGATATGCCGCACTGCGCCAAAAGAGCAAGGGCTTCGGTTCTCTTATGTCCGTTATATTTTCTGTTCCGAACAAGTCACTCCTTTATAAGCTCATTTCTCAATATTAATTATATCACAACGCATTGATTTTTCAAGAAATAGCCGCAAACTCGGGAGTTTGCCTCCCAAAAAGGCTGCCGGGCGCAAAAAGCCCTTCAAAAATGCAGAAAAACTCCCGAACAGCAATGCTGCCCGGGAGCTGATATTTGTCTTGTAAGCGGTAAAAATTCAGCGCTTCGAGAACTGGGGTGCACGGCGAGCGCCCTTGAGACCGTATTTCTTTCTTTCGGTCATTCTCGGGTCTCTGGTCAGGAAGCCTGCCTTCTTGAGTGCGGGGCGAAGCTCTGCATCATACTGAAGGAGTGCTCTGGAAATACCGTGGCGGATAGCACCTGCCTGGCCGGTCACGCCGCCGCCGTTGACGCGGCAGATGACATCGAGCTTTTCGCTGGTGCCTGTAAGAGCGAGAGGCTGGCGGACGATGAGCTTGAGGGTCTCAAGGCCGAAATAATTGTCAATCTCTCTGTCGTTGATGATGATCTTGCCGGTGCCGGCATAAAGACGGACTCTGGCGACTGATTTCTTTCTGCGGCCTGTGCCGTAGAAGTAAGGAACTGAATCGTACATTATTTATTGCCTCCCTTCATTAAAGAGCCCACTCTTCGGGCTTCTGTGCTTCGTGCTTGTGCTCAGCGCCTCTGTAAACGCGGAGTCTGGTCAGAGCGGTGCGGCCCAGAGTAGAATCGGGCAGCATACCCTTAACTGCAAGCTCGACAGCGAACTCGGGCTTTGTCTTCATGAGGGTGCTGTACTTGACCTCTTTCATGTTGCCGATATAGCCGGTGTGATGATAATACATCTTCTGGTTGAGCTTGTTGCCGGTGAGGACAGCCTTCTCAGCGTTGATGATGATTACATGATCGCCGCAGTCGGCGTGAGGAGCGAATGTGGGCTTATGCTTGCCGCGAAGAAGGACGGCAGCCTGAACTGCTACCTTGCCGAGAGGCTTACCGGCAGCATCGATGACATACCACTTACGGGTGATGTCGCCCGCTTTGGGCATATAAGTTGACATACTTGTTACCTCCGATTTCTTAATGCTACGATATATTACCACATCGCTCTATGCTTGTCAAGCACTTTTTCTTAAAATTTTAATTTACGTTTTGCTATCTCCGTTTTTCTCAAGTTTTCTCGTTTTTTCATACCATTTGCTCGCTCACGATTTACAAAAATTTTAGTTATAAAGAAACGGTTAGTGCGATTTTGTCTCACACAAACCGTTTTTCATTTTTTCTATTTACTGCGATTTGCTGCCTCCCATTCATCTTCAGCAGTTTTTCTGAGTTCCGCTTCTTCATCTGAAAGTTTTATTACCAGCACATCGCCTATCACCTTGACAGAATCCTTGTCAGGCCAGTTTTTCATTTCCCTGACCTCATTGTCAGCCCAAAGCTCGTGTTGTTCTGTGCTAGTGGGAACAGTCATATCCATTCCGAATGTATGCTGCAAAAACGGAACCGCGTGCTCGCCGTCTATTATAAGGGTTCTATATACACTGCCGCTCAAGGCACTCAACTTAACCCCACTGAGTATCTTCTGATTCTCATAATCAATATCACGATTTTGACACTGGGATCTCGTGCCAAGTATCGCGAGCTTCTCGACACCATATTCCCGGCGGTACTCATTTATGACATTATTCATTTCGAGTGCTTCGGCATATGTGTTTTCATAGCACATTGACATCTGATAATAACAGACATTCGCTATGATTGAGTTATCAAATACAACAAGTGCAAACAGCAGACATACTACATTCTTTATTGAAATTCTAGGAGCCCACCGCTCAATCAAAATCGCCGCAAATATGACCAATAAGCTCAGCGATTGCTGCATTCTCGGAAAACATGCCACGCCGTCCGAAATAAGCATGAATATACCCGAAAACGGCAGCAGTGCAATTATAGCACATAAGCATAAAATCGTCGAGCACCTGTGCTTATATACCTTTGATTTGCATAACGCTATAATAAATGCCGCCGCTATGGCCAAAATCGACAGTATTCCAAGAACAGCATACAACGACCAACCATATGTAAATGGATTGCAGTGTATAAAGTATTTTATAAACTCTTTGATCAATCTTATGATTCTGCGCAGCGGATTGAATCCGGAAACATCACCGGCAGATGATATTCCCATATATGTTGTTGCCCTATATCCGGTTATTTTCAATATGATCTTCCAGATTATATAATAGGAAACCAACGAGGATATATATATGATTGCTTGGCGCAATATCCATTTGGCGTTGGTCTTGTTATCATTCCTATTTTCAAGCAATGTGTAAATAAAATAACAGGTTGCAAGTATCAGCGAAAACGCAAGATAGGCCTGATATATCGCGCAGCTTAAACATACCAGTATAGCACTGATGATCTGCCTTGAAACGCGCTTCTCGTCTATTCTCGACAAATACGCCGCACATGCAGACAAAAGCATCGCGAGCATATATCCGTCTGCCGTGTATTCATAGAAAAAAGTTTCCGTTGTTGCGGGGGATGCCGCAAGTATACCTGATATCAAAAAAATAAGAACCGGATTCTTAATCTTAAAAAGCTCAACAATAACAACAACCGTAAGCGCAATGTAAATACAGGATATACATCCTATCACCCACGGCAGGTCAAAAAATGAGCTTATCGCGCATGCCGGGGACAGCGCCCATCGCCCGGACTTAACAATATTCTGATAAGAAAAATAATTAAACACCGTATCATTGTTCGGCAGATCGTTGGTGAATTTATAAATATGAACCAACAGCCCGATAAAGAATGCGGCAAAAAAAGCCTGTTTATGCTCCTTGCGCAATCGTTGTTTGTAAAACACCACCAAGTTTTCACCCATCATCATTACCTCCGGAAGAGCCCATTTGTTCTATTATTTATTATAAATTATATCATACGCACAATCTTCCGTAAAGATTTTTAACTAAAAATCCCAGTGAAATTTTCGCTCGGCAAATATATCGGGTTTTATAAAATAATGTCATTTATGTTCACTTTTCTCAAATTGACTTTATCCCCGGCATAGTATATAATAAATGTATTATATAAGCTCACGGAGGCAGACATGAAAAAAGAAGAGATAAAGCGCATGAACGATCTCTATCACCTGTCGCAGGAGAGAGATCTGAGCGAAGAGGAATTCGCCGAATGGGAGGGGCTCAAAAAGCAGTATGTCGCCGATTTCAAGGCGAGCCTTACAGCCCAGCTCGACAATACATATGTAATAGACGACAAAGGCAACAAGCGCAAGCTCGAAAAGAAGTCGGGCGACAAGTAATCTGCGCGGACACAAAAACGAAAGAGTGATATTATGTTTTGCAGAAATTGCGGAAAACAGCTCGAAGACGGATTCAAGGTCTGCCCATATTGCGGCGAACCGGTGAGCCTCGCGGAGAGTGACGCCAGACGCGCGGCGCAGGAGCAAACCACCGCAGAAGATACTCAGCCCGTACATAATGATATTCCGAAAGAGCCGGCTCCCCTGCCTACTTCCGCACCTGTTCAGCCGAAAGTGAACAAGAAGCCCGAGCAGGAAAGCGAAAGCACCGGCGGATGGAAAGTTCTCGGATTTTTCCTCGGCTTCTTCGGTCCGCTGCTGTGGTTCCTGCCGCTCGTCAGCCTCGTGCTCTATCTTATATGGAAGAGCGACAAGCCGAAGGTCGCAAAGGACATCGGTCAGTTTACGCTGATAGGTCTCGCGGTCGGCGCGGGACTCGCAGTTATTATTGCGATAATCGTCGGAGTGCTGTTTGCGATAACCGCGTCGATGACTGTGTTTGAAATGATACGCAGCTTCTTCCACGGCTCGCTCGGCGGGATAAGCGATCTTGTCAGAAGTCTCCCGTTCATCGACTGAGCAACATAAAAATATTGAAACCGCCCGTGTTTTTTCCTTCAGAAATTCGGGCGGTATTTTTTGCGCAATTTTGAATTTATTCATTGATATTCATTCAATATTCAACAATTACTCATTTATTCTTTTCCGCAAGAGGTAAAGCTTTTCTCCTTGCTGATGTGGATAACTATGTGGATAATGTGGATAACTTTTGCGTTTTAATGACTATTCAGAATATATACGTAAAGTAAAAAACTTTACAGTTTGATTTTAATAGCTATATAGAAATATTCTGCATAAGCCGCATATGCAGTGACAAAAAATTAACCCGGTTGCAGGAAAACTTGCAGCCGGGTTTTATGCATAAAATTTTACGCGTGATTTTTGTCTATTTTGCCAATATCAGACGTTCGCGAGAGCCGCGTCAAGATCGGCGATTATGTCATCGACATTCTCGGTTCCGACAGAGAGTCTGACGAGATTTTCATAGACTCCGCAGTCGTCGAGCTCCTGCGCGGTGAGCTGGCGATGAGTTGTGCTCGCCGGGTGCAGACAGCAGGTGCGGCTGTCCGCAACATGGGTGACTATCGCCGCGAGCTTGAGGCTGTCCATGAATCTGACCGCGTCCTCTCTGCCGCCTTTTATTCTCAGCGAAATGACGCCGCAGGTGCCGTTGGGCATATACTTCTGCGCGAGGTCATAGTATTCGTCGCCCTCAAGGCCGGGATAGCGGACGGACTCGATCTTCGGATGAGCCTTCAGGAACTTTGCAACGGCGAGAGCGTTTGAGCAATGGCGCGGCATACGCAGATGCAAGGTCTCGAGTCCAAGATTGAGCAGGAATGCGTTCATCGGGGACTGAATTGAACCGAGGTCGCGCATGAGCTGAGTCGTGCACTTTGTTATATATGCAGCCTTGCCGAACTGCTCGGTGTATACAACACCGTGGTACGACTCGTCGGGAGTTGTAAGTCCCGGGAACTTGTCGTTCTGAGTCCAGTCGAAGTTGCCGCTGTCAACTATAACTCCGCCTACGCTTGTCGCGTGGCCGTCCATATATTTTGTGGTCGAATGGGTAACTATATCCGCGCCGAACTCAAACGGGCGGCAGTTTATCGGGGTCGGGAAAGTGTTGTCGACTATCAGCGGCACGCCGTGGGAATGAGCCGCTCGCGCATACTTCTCAATATCGAGCACAACGAGCGAGGGATTAGATATAGTCTCGGCGAACACGGCTTTTGTGTTATCTTTGAATGCCGCGTTGAGCTCCTCCTCCGTCGCATCGGGGCGAACGAAAGTGAAATCGATGCCGAGCTTTCTCATCGTGACATTGAAAAGATTGAAAGTTCCGCCGTATATCGCGGACGCGGCAACGACATGGTCGCCTGCGGAGCAGATATTGAAAACGGAGAAGAACGACGCCGCCTGGCCGGACGAAGTGAGCATCGCGCCGACGCCGCCCTCAAGGTCGGCTATCTTCGCGGCTACGCAGTCGTTTGTCGGGTTCTGGAGACGGGTGTAGAAATATCCGGACTCCTGCAGATCGAAGAGCCTGCCCATCTGCTCGCTCGATTCGTATTTATATGTCGTGCTCTGGACTATCGGCACAACGCGCGGCTCGCCGTTTTTCGGAGTGTAGCCGGACTGCACGCACTTTGTTTCTATATTAAAGCTCATTTTGTTCTCTCCTTTTTGTCAGTCTTTGAGAAAATGACCCATAAGGTCGAAGCCGGGATCAACAAAATTGCCGGTCTCGGATGCTGATTTTTCATTTATGCTCGCAATACCGCTGTCAAGCTCTTTGCCTTTACGATAAATCAGATACGGCACGGGGTCGGATGCGTGTGTGCGGGTCGATATCGGGGTCGGATGATCCGGCAGAACCATGACCTTATAATCGTCCTGTGTGTTGAGATATTCAAGGATTATAGGCATAATGCGGCTGTCGATAAGCTCGATTGCTTTGACTTTATTTTCGGGCTCGTTTCTGTGGCCGCACTCGTCGGGAGCCTCGACATGGATATAGACAAGGTCTTGACCTTTACGCCATTCGTCGATTGCAGCGTTCGCTTTGCCCTCGAAATTCGTGTCGATATAGCCGGTCGCGCCCTCGACTTCGGGGGTGTTCATGCCCGCACAGATGCCGATACCCTTGAGCAGATCGACTGCCGAGACGATGCTGCCCTTCACGCCGAACTTCTCTTCAAAGGACGGCAGAGCCGGGCGGCTTCCCTCGCCCCAGAGCCAGATTGAATTTGCAGGGAGCTTGCCCTCGGCGATTCTCTTCTTGTTCACGGGGTGATCTTTAAGAAGGTCGTAGCTCTCGCGCATCATGGCGATAAGCTTTTCGGCGTTTGGAGAAGTCGAAAGATACTCGCCGATAACTCTGCCGGAAATATCATGCGGAGGGGTCATCTTGCCGAGATCCGTCGTGCCGTTATGTACGATAAGGCAATGACGATAAGCCACGCCGCTGTAAAAATCAAATTCGCTGCTGCCGAAATAATCCTGCACGGTTTTAATTATCTGCGCCGCCTCTTCGGTCGAGATATCGCCGCCGGAGTAGTCGAGCATGGTCTTTGCGCCGTAATCCGCCTCGTCGCTCAAGGTGACAAGGTTGCAGCGCAGAGCGATATCAGTCTCGCTCATCTTGACTCCGATGCTGACCGCCTCAAGGGGCGAGCGGCCGGTGTAGCACTTCTTCGGATCGAATCCGAGCACGCTCATATTTGCAACATCGCTGCCGGGTTTGAGTCCGGCGGCAACGGTTCTGACAAGTCCGACTTCGCCCTTCGACGCAAGCGCATCGATATTGGGCTTCTTTGCGACTTCCATCGGCGTCTTTCCGCCGAGAGCCTCAACGGGATAATCCGCCATGCCGTCGCAGAGAACTACAGCATATTTCATATATCTTCACCCTTTCAGAGAATTTATGCACAAACGATGCATACCGGGCGCGGCAAGTTCGGTTAGCATATGCATACTCGCCCGCCGCTGATTTAATTATATCATAAAGTATCAGCGCATTAAAGCGGAAATTGCGAAAGATTATACACTTACACTATATAAAAAAGAGTGCAAAATGACGAAAAATTATTTATCAAAATGCGCATGCGGTATATAATTCAGCGTGGCGCAATGATATAATCAATTTGGAAGAAATATTCAAAAGGAGGATACTTATGACAAAAAGATTATTTGCAGTTTTGCTCGCGTCCCTGCTGATTCTCATGAGTTTCACGGCATGCGGCACAAAGACACCCGAGCCCGGCACGACCGCTGCAGAAGACACATCTGCCGCAGAAACCGAAGCCAACGCGCAGACGAGTGCAGAAGAAACAGCGGCAAGCTCAAAATCGGCATCCGAATCCGCAGAGCCAAGCACTGCGCAGAGCGCGCAGAAACCTACGTCAAATAAACCGGCATCGAAACCTGCAGCGACGGCAAAATCGAATAATTCCGGTTCATCGTCAAAAGGCAAGCTCGAAGTCAGCGCCGCAAGCGTCAAAAGCGTTGCCGGAGCGAAGGTGCTCAGAGCGTGGAAGCTCAACTCAAACGGAGTGAATATTGAAATACACCGAATAGCATATGGGGCACAGATAACTCAGGCTTTCAAAAAAGCAAACGCGGACGGTGCTATCGACTACGACAAGACAGTCACTTATCAGCCCATAATCAATGTCGCGATAATCACCTGTTCGCCCGATCATATCGGCGTTGCCTCAAGCCAACAGCTTCTCGGTACGAATGTCGGCAAGGTTGAGGATATGGGCAGAAAGAGCGGCGCGCTCATAGCAATAAACGGCGAGGCAGGCTCAACATATAAAAAAGGCGCTCCGACAATTCGCAGCGGCTCAATCGTTTCAACCGACGGTCAGGGGCAGGAACGACTGCTGATCTACAAAAACGGCACATGGAAAGTCGAAACGCTCACAAACGAGAACTGCAAATCGTATATCTCGCAGGGCGTTTACAATTCCCTGCGCTATCAGCGGCAAGTCATAACAAACGGCAAGGCAACCAACGAGCACGACACTTATTATCACAACCGCAACGTTTTTGCGCAGATATCAGAAAACAAATATATCCTGGCTGTCGGCGAATTTATGCCGCTCGACAATATGATGAAAGTCCTCATAGCATACGGCGCGAGGAATGCATTCCTGTTAAACGGCGGCAACTGCTCGTCGATGTATGTCAAGGGTATCGGCAACACGACCGGCACCAGAGCAACTCAGCTCAAAAATCTTAACAAGCCGTGCGTTATCGAGAGCGAATTCTTCGCGGCAAACGGTATGCTCGGATTGAACTCCGCCGGAAAACAGAAATTAGGCGGTCCGTGCAATGAAATCGACATAGTATATGTAAAATAAAAACAAAAGGGTGGGACGATGAAAAAGGCTTTCAGAGCGGCTGCAATTGCGGCAATTCTGCTGTTTGCGCTGACATTTATCGGGAGCGCAAAAATCAAAAGCACATCGGCTCACCTACTGTTTTCTTCGTCTGTCAGCGCCGGTGGCAATGAATCGCGGAAAGTCACGCTCAAAAGCGGCGACAGAATAGCCATCGGTTCATATCTCGGCGAGCCTATTGTCTGGAGAGTCGTCGAAACGGGCGGCAAAGCTCTGCTCATGAGCGAAAAGGTGTTGTGCTTTAGGGCGTTCGACCCGTCTGAGGACGGCATCGGCAGTTCCGATTATCTCGCCTCTCCCCTGCGCGCATGGCTCAATTCGGAGAGCGGATTTTTAAATCCGGAGAATTTTTCAGAGTTTAACCTTTCGCTCATATCGCCTGACAAAAACGGCGATTCAATATTCCTGCCGTCAAAAGATATGCTCAAAAATATAAGCACCGCCGACCGCCGCAGAAGCCCGACCGAGCAGTGCGTCAAAAATGACAGCTCGCGCTATTTAACTCTGCGCAAATACTGCTGGTACTGGACAAGCTCGCCGGTTTCGACAAATCAGAGCAGCGTCACCGCCGTCACCACGACGGGCGGATTCTACAAGACGCTCGCGGCGGACGAGCTGTGCGGCGTATGCCCGGCGATGTATCTTCGCAGCGGTATTCTCGTTCTTTGCGGAAGCGGAACCGCCGCCAATCCGTACGCATTGGCGGGAGGTGGCGAAAGATGAGAGAAAAGCTGAAAGAATTTCAAAATTCTCCGTGCTCGATAATCGCCGCATTCTCCGCCGCCGTGCTGTTTTTCTGCACGGTGTTCACTCGGCTGATTCTAAAAACCGACGACGGTCACTTTCTCGGCATACTCCACCGAAACGGATTCACAGTAACAAGCTGGCTGCACGAGCGGTACACGACCGTGTCCGGGCGGATAGTCGGCGAATGGCTGATGATAAACTTTCTGCGCCTGCCGCTCATTTTCTGGAAGCTGTTCATAGCAGCGCTGATTATATATATAATGTATTTTCTCTGCCGCCTGTCGGACTTTTTCGGCGAAAAGGCAAGCGCAAAACAGAGATATATCTTCGCCTGCTCGGTGCCGTTGGCAGTATTTCTGCCATGCCTCAACCCGTCGGCGTTCTGGTTTGCAGGTTCGTTTACATTTCTCGTTCCGTTCGCCGCCCTGCTTATCACGGTGACACCTCTCACATTCGAGGTATTCGGAGGGCGCGTGAATTCTATAGCATATGTCGCCGCCGCGATTGCTTCTGTCGTCGCGGCATCTCAAGAGCAGTCATGTGCCGCAGTGCTCGCGCTGCAGGTGATTCTGCTGATTTTTTCGGCATATCAACGCAGGCTCAGATTCCGTCAATTCATTCCGCTCCTGCCGAGCGCGGTTTCCGCCGCTGTTCTGGTTTTCTCGCCCGGGCTTCGCGGGCGCGGAGCGATGGAAGCGGCGTCGGGTTTTGAAAGATTCTCTAAAATGAATATATTTGAAAAACTGCTCTGCGGATTTTCAAATTATTTCGCATTTTCGTTTTTCTTCTCGCTGATAACCACGGCTGTTTTTCTCGTTCTGCTTGGCGCATCGGTATATGAAGCATTCGGCGGTTCGAGGAAAATAAAGAAAGTTTTATTAACCTTTGCAATATTTGCCTCGGTGCTGTGCGTCGGAGTCAACGCCGCATATATTTTTATCCGCCGCACCACACCGGACAAGGGCTTCGAAAAGATGTTCAAGAGCGGCAATTATCTTCCGCTCGAACTCGCGGTTATCGCGCTCTGTTTTGTCTTTCTCTTTAGTATTTTCATTCTTATAGCGGAGATCATCAAAAAGAACAAAAAGCTCGGTTTCACCGTCGGCGTGCTGTTCAGCGCCGCTGTCTGCTGCGCCGCAGTGCTCGGATTCTCTTCGTCCGTCTACGCCTCCGGTCAGCGCGTATTTTACTTCACCGAGATGTTCACGCTCATCGCCTGCGCAGCGATGTATTCTTCACTTTCCGATAGCAAAGCGAAAAAATTTGCTGGATATGCAGTCCCGACAGCCGCATTTATTTTCTATATTATCAACTGCTTTACCTACACATTCCTTGAGATACCAATAATGGGCTAAAGCGAATTGTAAAGTGATTTACTTTACAATTATAAAGCCTATTTTTTAGCGCAAAAGTCGAAGCTCCCGTGCAACTTTCCCGATATATCAACATATTCGGGGATGCATGGGAGCTTTTGTTTTTTGATTTATAAATCATGTAAAGCTTAACAGCTTGTCATCAATGACCGTGCGGAACGACATCGAGTTTGTCATGCTCCTCGCCGAGATCGGCGCGCAGTAGCGCAAAGAACACTATCGCGAGCAATATTTCGGCGCACCAGATAGTCTTGCCGCCGAGATAGCCGCAGAGAAAAGTTGAAGCGACCGCGCCCGCGACAAACGAGCCTATCATCAGCAGATGCGCGAACATCTTGCCGCGCGCTTCTTTATTACCGCTGCGAAGCCACTTGACGAGGTTCGAGCCGACTTGGCGGACATGGTTGGTGCAGAAGGTAGTCGCCATCGGAATTTTCTTCGCCTGGCGGAATGTATTGAACTGCATCGAAGCGATAAAATTCACAGCCACCTGGCAGATCTGCGGCGGCGCATTGTCCGGGACGAAGCCGAGCGCAAATATCCACGCCATTTCAAACGCCACGAACGCCGTGTCCCAGCGGACTATCTTGCGGCGGTTTATATGCTTGGGCAAAAATTCCGAAATAACCGTGCCGAGCAGATAAGCCGAAGCGGGCAGGAGATAATACAGCGCCTTACGCCAATTTCCGCGCCCGAGCTGAACCGCCATGAGCACGAAGTTCGCTGTCTGCGCGTTACAGAACACGCCGCCCTTTTGAACATAAGTATATGCGCCGAAAAATCCGCCGACCGCTATCATGACGGCAAATATCCAGAGCTTTTCGCATTCGAGAAGCTCTTCCTCTTTTTTGAGAGCCTTTTCTTTCATCGTTCACCACACCGTTTCTTTTCTACAACGCATAAGTTTATCACTGCTCCCCGTCTGTGTCAAGAAATCGTAATGTCCGTAATGTCTTGAAAAACGCCTGTTTTCATGGTATTATTTAGGGTATTATATACCATTATAGAATGCAGTATATAAAAGAGGAGAATAGCATGTCAAAGCTTTTGAAGTATTTGAAAAAATACAAAATTGAAAGTATTCTCGCGCCGTTTTTCAAGCTCATTGAAGTGGCGTTCGAGCTGACTGTTCCGCTGATAGTCTCGACGATAATCGACGTCGGCATAGAGAACGGCGACAAAGTTTATATTATCAAACGCTGCCTGCTGCTCGGTCTGCTCGGCATACTGGGTCTTTGCAGCACGCTTGTAGCGCAGTATTTCTCGGCGAAAGCGTCGGTCGGCTTCGCTACCGATATCCGCCACGCGCTCTTCCAGCATATCGGCAAGCTCTCTTATTCCCAGCTCGATTCGCTCGGCGCGCCGACGCTTATAACCCGCCTGACGGGCGACATAAACCAGGTGCAGACCGGAACAAATTTGACTCTACGCCTCGTCCTGCGCTCGCCGTTCGTCGTTTTCGGCGCGGTGATAATGGCGTTCACGGTCGACGCAAAATCGTCGCTCGTGTTCGTCGTTGCGGTGCCCGCTCTAGCTGCGGTCGTGTTCGCGATAATGCTCGTGTGCATACCGATGTACCGCAAGGTTCAGCAGAAACTGGACGGACTGCTGTGCAAGACGCGCGAAAACCTGCTCGGTACCCGCGTTGTCAGAGCGTTCTGCAAAGAGGAAGAGGAAATTGCGGACTTCGACGCGAAAAACAGCGCCCTGACCGAGATGCAGACGGCTGTCGGCAGGATATCCGCTTTCATGAACCCCGCAACTTTCGTGCTCATAAACCTCGCGATAATCGCGCTGATATATGTCGGCGCAATACGCGTTGATTCCGGCGCCATCTCGCGCGGCGCGGTCGTTGCGCTCTATAACTATATGTCACAGATCCTCGTTGAGCTGATAAAGCTCGCGAATCTCATAATCAGCGTCACAAAGGCGATAGCCTGCGGCAACCGAATTCAGTCGGTGCTCGATATCGAGCCCGGCACCGTCCCCGGCACTGTCACCGACGGCAACGAAAACAGCGAATACTCCGTTGAGTTTGACGGGGCGTGTCTCTCCTACAACGGGAGTGAGGAGTCCCTGCACAATATTGACCTCAAAATCCTGCGCGGCAGCTCGATAGGCGTTATCGGCTCGACCGGATCGGGCAAAACTTCGCTCGTCAATCTTATTCCGCGATTCTACGATGTCACCGGCGGGTGTGTGCTCGTTGACGGCGTTGACGTGCGCGACTACGACACAAAGGCTCTGCGCTCGAAAATAGGCGTCGTCTCGCAGAAAAAAGCCCTGTTCGCCGGCACTGTCAGGGACAATATCCGCTTCGGCAAGCAGGACGCCACAGACGAAGAAATCTGGCAGGCGCTCGAAACGGCGCAGGCAAAGCAGATGATAGAGGACAAGAGCGGGCAGCTCGACTTCGTCCTCGAACAGGAGGGCAAAAATCTCTCGGGCGGTCAGCGCCAAAGAATGACTATAGCCCGCGCCCTCGTCAGAAAACCAGAGGTGCTCATCCTCGACGACGCAGCGAGCGCACTCGACTACGCCACCGGCGCGGCGCTGAACAAGGCGCTGAGAAACACCGACTTTGCCCCGACCGTTATAACCGTGTCCCAGCGCGTTGCGGCGATAAGAAACGCCGATACCATAGTAGTCCTCGACGAGGGCGAGATAGTCGGCATGGGCACGAACGACGAGCTCCTGCGCTCGTGCGAGGTCTACAAAGAAATTTTCGATTCCCAGCTTGAAAAGGAGGATGCGTAACCGTGAAGAACAAAACCGTTTTCAAGCGAGTTATCGCGGTCATCGGCCGCTCGAAGCTTCTGCTGTTCCTTTCGCTCATCCTCTCCGTTGCAAGCGTCATTCTCTCGCTCTATATCCCCGTCCTCGCCGGACGCGCGATAGACGGAATAAAGCTGCACGGCAACGTTGATTTTGAAGTCATAAAAAAGTGCCTTTTCGGCATTCTGATCTGCGCCATAGTCGGCGGAGTGCTCCAGTGGGTGATGAACATCATCAACAACCGCATAGCCTATAACACCGTGCGCGATATACGTTCAAAAGCGTTTTCGCATATGCAGGCCCTGCCTGTGGCGTTCGCCGACTCCCACCCCTACGGCGATGTTGTCAGCCGCATAACGGCGGACGCGGAGCAGTTTGCCGACGGACTGATTCTCGGCTTCTCCCAGCTGTTCACGGGCGTTGTCACGATAGCCGTGACGCTCGTTTTCATGCTCACTATATCGCCGCTCATCACTCTTGCGGTCGTCGTGCTGACCCCGATATCGCTGTTCACGGCACGTTTTATAGCCCGCCGCACTTATTCGATGTTCAAAAAGCAGTCCGAGACCCGCGGCGAGCAGACCGCGCTCATCAACGAGATGATACAGAATCAAAAGACCGTTCAGGCGTTTTCTTATGAAGACAGAGCGGTTGAAAGATTTGACGAGAGCAATGAAAAATTGCGCAAATATTCGCTCAAATCCATATTCTTCTCGTCGCTTACCAATCCGACGACCCGCTTTATCAACAATCTGATATACGCTGTAGTCGGGCTCATGGGCGGAATATTCGCCATCGGCGGCATGGTGACCGTCGGCGGATTCGTCAGCTTCCTCGCCTACTCGAACCAGTACACAAAGCCGTTCAACGAGATTTCCGGCGTCGTGACGGAGCTCCAGAATGCGCTCGCCTGCGCGGCAAGAATATTCGAGCTCATAGACGAAAAGCCCGAGGAGTCGGACGAAAATTGCTCGGCGCTCAGCGACCCCGAGGGAAGCGTGGAGTTCGACAATGTCCGCTTCTCATATGACAAGAGCAAAAAGCTCATCGACGGCTTCGATTTCTTCGCCCCGTCCGGCAAGACAATAGCCGTTGTCGGTCCGACAGGCTGCGGCAAGACTACGCTTATCAATCTCCTGCTCCGCTTCTACGACGTTGACGGCGGAAGCATAAAGGTTGACGGCGAGAATATAAACGACATCACACGCCACAGCCTCAGACACCATTTCGGCATGGTGCTCCAGGATACCTGGATAAAGAACGGCACCGTCCGCGAGAATATAGCGTTCGGCAAGCCCGACGCCACGGATGAAGAGATAATCGCCGCCGCCAAGGCAGCACGCGCTCACAGCTTTATAAAGCGCCTCAAAAACGGCTACGACACTGTCATCGGCGATGACGACGGACTCTCCGAGGGCGAAAGACAGCTGCTCTGCATCGCGCGCGTCATGCTCATGAAGCCGCCGATGCTAATCCTCGACGAGGCAACTTCATCGATAGACACCAGAACGGAATTGAAGGTTCAGGATGCGTTCAACACGCTCATGCAGGGGCGCACCTCGTTCGTCGTGGCGCACAGACTCTCGACCATCCGCCACGCCGACTGCATTCTCGTCATGAAAGACGGCAAGGTCGCCGAGCAGGGCACGCACGAGGAGCTGCTCGCGAAGAACGGATTCTATACGAAGCTCTACAACAGCCAGTTTGCGCAGTGAGCGAACCGGTCAAATCGGCATCAGATAAACAGGGTGCCGATTTTTTGTTTCCTTGACGACGCGTGGAAACACGATGAATCTCGTCATATATTAAAAATCCCCACCCGTTTTCTTAATCGCAGCAGCACATTTAATTGACTCGCGGGGCAAAATATATTAATATATATTAAAGGGAAAGGATACCCGCTCCGCTATGCGGGCCAAAAGGAGACATTATGCTTAACATCAAAAATCTGACCAAAACCTACGGCGAGAAAAAGGCCGTTGACGACCTGACGTTGCATATCGCGCCCGGCGAGATATATGGCTTCATCGGCCACAACGGCGCGGGCAAGACCACAACGCTCAAATCCGTTGTCGGCATTCTGCAGTTCGACGAGGGCGAGATAACAATAAACGGCATCTCGATAAAAGATGACCCGCTCGCCTGCAAAAAAATCATAGCCTATATCCCCGACAATCCCGACCTCTACGAATACATGACGGGAATAAAATATCTGAACTTCATCGCGGATATTTTCGGCGTCAGCGCCGACGACCGCCGCGAGCGCATACATAAATATGCCGATATGTTCGGGCTGACTGCCAACCTCGCGCAGCCTATCTCGGCGTATTCTCACGGCATGAAGCAGAAGCTCGCGATAATCTCCGCGTGGATCCACGAGCCCAAGTTAATTATCATGGACGAGCCTTTCGTCGGTCTCGATCCCGCCGCATCGCATCTGTTAAAAGGCATGATGCGCGAGGTCTGCAACTCCGGCGGCGCAATATTCTTCTCTACCCATGTGCTCGAAGTTGCCGAAAAGCTCTGCGACAAGGTCGCGATAATAAAAAGCGGAAAGCTCATCCGCTCGGGCACCATGGAGGAGGTCAAGGGCGACTCCAGCCTTGAGAACGTGTTCCTCGAACTGGAGGGAGAAGAATGCTGAAAACACTGATAAAAAAACAGCTTCTCGAACTCAATAAAAGTTTCTTCGTTGACCGCAAGACGGGCAAGGGCAAGTCTGCACGCTCGGCGACGTTCTCGATAGTGCTGTTCATATTGCTCATGATTTTTGCCATCGGCGGAATGTTCTGCTATATGTCATATTCGATGCGCCCGCTGATAACCTACGGCATGAGCTGGCTCTATTTTGCTATTATGGGCGCTACCGCCGCGCTTTTCGGCGTTTTCGGCAGCGTGTTCAACACATATTCAAGCCTCTATGATGCAAAGGACAACGACCTTCTGCTCTCGATGCCCATTCCCGTGCGCGATATTATGGCGGCGCGCCTCATCGGAGTCTATCTCATGGGGCTGATGTATTCGGGCGTTGTGGTAATACCCGCCGTCGGCGTGTATTTCATAACCGCGCACCCCGGAATATCCGGCATAACAGCCGTTATAATGGCCGTTATGGTGACTGTTCTCGTTCTTATACTGTCGTGCATACTCGGCTGGGTCGTTGCAAAAATCGCGGTCAAATTAAAAAACAAGAGCATTATAACAGTTATAGTTTCGATAGCGTTCCTCGGCAGCTACTACTATGTCTACTTCAGGGCGAACGAGATAATCACCGGCATCGTTGCGAACAGCGCGGCTGTTGCCGCAAAGGTGCGCACGTCCGCCTATCTGCTCTATATTTTCGGCAAGGCGTTCGCGGGCGATGTTCTCCCGACAATTATAATTTCACTCATCATTCTCGCTCTGCTCGCCGCGACGTGGCTCATAATGTCGCGCACATTCTTAAAACTCGTCACGAGCAGCGGAAAGACCGCAAAGACAGTCTACAAAGAAAAGACGGTCAAGCAGCAGGGCACCGACCGCGCGCTTCTGCGCCGCGAGATAAACCACTTCCTCTCGAGCCCGTCTTATATGCTCAACTGCTCGCTCGGGGCGCTGTTTATGATAGCCGTCGCTGTTTTCTCGCTGATAAAAAGTGACTGGTTTATCGGCGTTGTCACCCGCATGGATGAGGATTTGCTGGAATACGCCCCGACATTTGCGTGCTTATTTTTATGCCTGCTCTCTTCGATGAATATACTCACCGCACCCGCGATATCCCTCGAGGGCAAGAGTCTCTGGATAGCCCGCTCGCTCCCCGTCACCTCGTGGCAGATTCTCGGGGCAAAGCTGAAGCTCCACATGCTCTTCACCGCCGTCCCCGCGCTGATATGCAGCATATGCTTCTGTATTGCCCTCAAGCCGGAGCTTCTCGCCGCGGCGGTCATGATTATACTGCCGCAGATATTCACGCTTCTGTGCGCCGTTTCGGGGCTCAGAGTGAACATCAGGATGCCTAATCTCACCTGGAGCAGCGAAAGCGGAGCGGTCAAGCAGAGTCTCGGCATCATGCTCGCAATGTGCCTCGGCTGGGCGTATATCATCGTGCTCGTCGCGGTATATCTGCTCGCGGTGCAGGTGCTGCCGAATGTGTTCGCGCTGATAATCGCGACAACAGTAATAGCAATAATAACCGCGATATCATTTGCAAGGCTCAAGCGCAAAGGCGTAAAGAGATTTGAGACACTGTAAGCAAAAATAAATATCAGCAGCCATGGTTCGTTGAAAATCACGGCTGTTGTTTTTTGCGCTCTGCCTGCGCCGATATGACAAACCAATAAAAAAGCGGCAGACAAGCACACCTGTCTGCCGCAATTTTATTTAATTATTTCTCAAGATTAGCCTTGAGGGTGTTGAGCTCGTCGCTCAGAGCCTTGGGAAGTCTGTCGCCGAACTTGGCGTAGAACTCCTCGATGCCCTTTGCCTCATCCTCCCAAAGGGAGTTGTCAACACTCAGGATCTCCTTGAGCTGATCCTCGCTGACCTCGTCCTCGATGCCCTCAAGGTTGATGTCCTCAGCCTTGGGTACGAAGCCGATAGCGGTCTCCTCTGCGTCGACCTTGCCCTCGCAGCGTTTGATGATCCACTCAAGCACGCGCATGTTGTCGCCGAAGCCGGGCCACAGGAAGTTGCCGTCGTCGTCCTTACGGAACCAGTTGACGTTGAATATCTTCGGAGCCTTATCCTCGTCGAGGCCTGCGCCGATGTCAATCCAGTGCTGCCAGTAATCAGCCATGTTGTAGCCGCAGAACGGAAGCATAGCCATGGGGTCGCGGCGGACAACGCCGACTGCGCCGGCTGCTGCTGCGGTGGTCTCGGAAGCCATTATCGAGCCGACGAACACGCCGTGATTCCAACTTCTTGACTGATAGACCAGCGGAGCGAGCTTAGCTCTTCTGCCGCCGAAGACGATAGCGGAGATCGGAACGCCTGCCGGATTCTCAAACTCGGAGCTGATGCACGGGCAGTTGACAGCGGGAGCGGTGAAGCGGCTGTTCGGATGAGCGCCTTTTTCCTCACTCGTCTTGCCGTTCCACGGTCTGCCCTGCCAGTCGATGGCGTTCTCGGGCGGATTCTTGTCGAGGCCTTCCCACCAGACGGTGTTGTTGTCAAGGTTAAGCGCAACGTTTGTGAAAATGGTATTCTTTCTTGTCGCGGCAAGCGCGTTGGGATTGGACTTCTCGTTCGTGCCGGGGGCAACGCCGAAGAAACCGTTCTCGGGGTTGATAGCATAAAGTCTGCCGTCGGGACCCTTTCTGATCCAGGAGATATCGTCGCCGACGCACCAGATCTTGTAGCCCTTGTTTCTGTATCCCTCGGGCGGGATAAGCATGGCAAGGTTGGTCTTGCCGCAGGCGGACGGGAATGCCGCGCAGATATATTTGACTTCGCCCTTCGGGTTCTCGAGGCCGAGGATAAGCATATGCTCAGCCTGCCAGCTCTCTTTCCAGCCCTGATAGGAAGCTATACGAAGAGCAAAGCACTTCTTGCCGAGGAGGACGTTTCCGCCGTAAGCGGAGTTGACGGAGATGATGGTGTTATCCTGCGGGAACTGGCAGATATAACGCTTCTCGGGGTCGATGTCGCAGCTGCAGTGCAGTCCGCGAACCCAGTCGTTGCTGTCGCCCAGAGTATCCATAACCTTCTTGCCGATTCTCGTCATGATAGCCATGTTGAGAACGACATAGATGGAGTCGGTCAGCTCAACGCCGATCTTCGAGAACGGAGAGCCGACAGGACCCATCGAATAAGGGATAATATACATTGTTCTGCCCTTATAGCTGTCTCTGGCTATATCGTAGAGCATCTTATAAGCCTCAGCGGGATCCATCCAGTTGTTGGTCGGACCTGCCTGATCCGCGCTCTCGGCGCAGATGAATGTGCGGTTCTCAACACGCGCAACATCGTTGGGCTTGGTTCTGTGAAGCAGGCATCCGGGGAGGAGATCCTCGTTGAGCTTGGTCATCTCGCCGGTCTCGCATGCCTTGGCGCGCAGAGCGTCAAGCTGCTCCTCGCTGCCGTCGATCCACATGACTTCGTCGGGAGATACAAGAGCTATCTTCTCTTCGATCCAGTCGATCACTGTCTTGTTCTGTGTCAAATGTTTCATGATATTTGACTCCTTTCGTCTAATCTATTAAGAAAGGTACCATCTTTACCCAGTATGTATTATACCCCAATAAACTCGGTTTTTCAATGACGAAACTGTTAACTTTCAGACCTTTTTTGATAAAAATTTATCAATTTCATCAATAGGCATCGAAGCTCGTGCATTGAGGGTCAGCGGGGCTATGTTTCCAGCCTTGAATTCGTAGTAGCCCTGGGCGCCGACCATTGCCGCATTGTCGCCGCAAAGCGACAGCTCGGGCATGAACAACGACCATGAATGAGCCTTGCAGATATCGGTCATTTCCGCTCTCAGGCGCGAGTTTGCGGACACGCCGCCCGCCAGGACTATCTTGTCGAAGCCGAAGTTCAGCGCCGCTTTTTCCGTGTTTTCGCGCAGACATCTTACGACCGCCTCGATATACGACGCGCCGAGATCGGGCACGCTTATCTCCTCGCCTTTTTGCTTTGCGTTGTGGATGATATTGACAGCAGCGGTCTTGAGTCCGGAAAAGCTGAAATCATATTCGCTCCCGTCAACATGCGGACGCGGAAGCTTGTAGCTCTTCGGGTCGCCGTCCTTGGACACTCTGTCGAGGTTCACGCCGCCGGGATAATCGAGCCCCATGGCGCGCGCCGCCTTGTCCATCGCCTCGCCTGCCGCGTCGTCGCGCGTTCTGCCGATGATATGAAAATCCGTGTAGTCGCGCACCTCGATTATGTGGCTGTGACCGCCGGACACGACGAGCGCGAGAAACGGCGGCTCAAGGTCGGGGTGGGTTATATAGTTCGCCGCAATATGCGAGCGCAGATGATGCACGGGCACGAGCGGTTTGTTCGCGGAAAATGCGAGTCCCTTTGCAAAATTCACGCCGACTAACAGCGCACCGATAAGCCCGGGCGCATAGGTCACGGCTATCGCGTCAACATCGCCGACATTCATCTCCGCCCTGTCGAGCGCTTCGCCGACAACGCCGGATATCGCCTCCGCATGGCGCCTTGACGCTATCTCCGGCACGACTCCGCCGTAGAGTATATGTTCCTTCACCTGCGACGCTATGACGCTTGAAATAACACGCCTGCCGTCCTCAACGACCGCCGCTGCGGTCTCGTCGCAGGAGGATTCGATTGCAAGTATCTTCATTTCGCTCACCCTCATCTGTCAAAAAACTTTGTCATTATCTCCGCATCCTCGCGCGGATCGGAATAAAAATTCTTTCTTGTTCCGACTTCTTTGAAGCCGCGTTTTTTATAGAGCGCCTTCGCCGGGTCATTTGAAGCCCTGACTTCGAGCGTTATCAGCACGCAGCCGCGTTTTATTGCGCCGCGCTCCGCCTCTTCGAGCAGCTTTTCCGCTATCCCGCGGCGGCGGAATTTTTCGGACACGGCAACATTGGTTATATACGCCTCACCCACTATCTCCTGCACGCCGATATATCCGACGACGCATCCGTCGGCAACCGCGCAGAGAAAATGAGCCTGATCGTTATCAAGCTCTTCCCGAAGCGACTTCTCGCTCCACGGATGCGAAAAACATTCGCGCTCGAGCGACGCGACGCCGCTTATATATTCTTCCGTCATCGGGACCGTTTCAACTTCAAAAATACCGATCAGCTCCCGCTCTTTATCTTTTCGTAAAGCTCCGTCAGCGCGCCGTTTATCTTCTTTGCACACTCGCGGTAGACTTCGATATCGCATCCGTAGGGGTCGTCAACTCCGTCGGCGAGCACATAGAGTCTCTCGTCGGGAATCATGCGGTTGAGCGTCTCATACTGCTCATCGGTCATGCAGACTATCAGATCGGCTTTGCGCGCAATGCTGCGGGTCAGCATACGAGATTTATGCTCCGAGATATCGACTCCGTATTCGAGGGCGACCGCCTGCGCGTTGTCGCTCGCGGGGCGTCCGTCAAAGGTCGCAAGTCCCGCGCTCGAGCAGTCTATACCGCTCTCCCCCTTTTCTTCGAGCAGTTTTTTGAACATTCCCTCCGCCATTGGGCTGCGGCAGATGTTACCCGTGCAAACAAAAACCAGATTCATGTTTCCTCCGTTTTATCAGCCTTTCGCGTCATACCAGGTGCGCCCGGAATGGACATCCGCAGTGAGAGCCACGGAGAGCTTAACAGCGTTTTCCATTTCCTCTTTGAGCAGGGCGCTCACGCGCTCTTTTTCGTTCTCCGGCGCTTCGACTATCAGCTCATCGTGCACCTGCATTATCAGCTTCGCCGCCAGATTCTCGCGTTCAAGGCGTTCGTAAACTCTTATCATCGCTATCTTGATTATATCCGCCGCCGTGCCCTGAATGGGCATATTGCGCGCCACGCGCTCGCCGAACGCGCGGGTGTTGGCGTTCGATGCGGTGAGCTCCGGCAGATATCTGCGCCGCGCAAACATCGTCTCGGCGTAGCCGTCTTTCTTCGCCTTTTCGACCACATCGTGCATATATTTGTCAACGCCGGAATAGTGCCTGAGATAGCCTTTTATATACTCATCCGCCTCGCTGCGGCTGACTCCGATATCTTTAGCGAGTGAGAACGCGCCGATGCCGTATACTATGCCGAAATTGACCGCTTTCGCGCGGCTTCTCATTATCGGAGTGACGAGCTGCGGCGGCATATCAAAGACCTCGGACGCGGTCACAGTGTGGATATCCGTGTTGTCGTTGAACGCCTTTATCATGTTTCGGTCGCCCGAAATATGGGCGAGAACGCGAAGCTCAATCTGCGAATAGTCCGCGTCAACGAGCACATATCCGTCCCGCGCGACAAAGAACTTTCGCATCTCGCGCCCGAGCGGAGAGCGCACGGGGATATTCTGAAGATTCGGTTCGGTCGATGAGATTCTGCCCGTTCTCGTCTCGGTCTGATTCAGAGTCGAGCGGATACGCCCGTCCTCGCCGATAACCTTGAGCAGACCGTCGCAGTAGGTCGACCTGAGCTTTGAAAGCGTTCTGTATTCGAGGATATCGCGCACAGCGGGGTGCTTGTTTTCGAGCGATTCGAGCACCTGCGCGTCGGTCGAATATCCGCTTTTTGTCTTTTTTCTCGCGGGCAGCTTGAGCTTTTCAAACAGCGCTTCGCCGAGCTGCTTTGGCGAGTTCAGATTGAACTCATAGCCGACTAAAGCGTATATCTCCTGCTCAATTTCGGCTATCCTCTCGCCGAGCTGTTTGCCGAATTCCGCGATTCCGTCGCGGTCAACGGCGAAGCCCGTCTGCTCCATTGAAGAGAGCACATGAGCGAGCGGAAGTTCGATGTCATGAAGCAGCTGCTGCTGTCCGTTTTCCTCAATTTTTTTGTCCATCGCCGCAAATAATCTTCTCAGCGACGCGGCGGCGCAGTCGTTTTCATCGCCGTTTTCAACCGGCACTGCCGCCGAATATTCGCCCGCAAGGCGCAGCGCATCATAGGACGAGGCGGAGGGGTTAAGGACATAGCCCTCAAGTTCCAGATCGCCGCACATATTCCTGCACTGAGCCGAACAGCCCTGCGCGAACGAATAGAGCGACTTTATGTCCGCCGTGTATTTCTTTATATTTTTATCTTCGAGCAGCTTTATAAAGAACGGATAAAAATTCTCGTTTTCGCAGTCGCACACGAGCACTTTGTCCCCGAGATCGAAACGGCACTTTTCGCCGTCCCAGAGAAAATAGCTCTCGCCGTCAGACTTAAGGCGCGTCATCAGCTGGCCGAAATCATCCTCGGCGCAGACCGGGACGGGCTTCTCCTCTTTCTGCGGCTCAGAGGCTGTGTTTGATATCTCGAGCCCGAGGCGGTCGATGAGCTTGAACATCTCGAGATCCGCAAGCATTCTTGTGACCTTGAAATTGTCGGGCGCTTTGAGAATATAGCTCTGCGGGTTATTGTCGATCGGGATATCGCAGTTTATCGTGCCGAGCTTTTTGCTCAAGAACGCCATGTCCCTGTCTTTTTTCAGCTTATCCCGCACGCCGGGTTTGATGTCTATCGTGTCGATATTGTCGTAGATATATTCTATCGAGCCGAAGCGGGCTATCAAATCGCCGGCAGTCTTTTCGCCGATTCCCGCAACGCCGGGGATATTGTCCGAGCTGTCGCCCATGAGGGCTTTTATATCAATGAGCTTTATCGGCTCAACGCCGTATTTTTCGCGCACTGCCTCGGGCGTGTATCTGTCGGTCACGGGTCTGCCCATCTTCGTCGCGGCGAGCAGAACATTGACGCTGTCGGACACCAATTGCAGGCTGTCTCTGTCGCCAGTGGCTATCGTGCAGACTGCGTCACCGCTGTGGCGCGCAAGAGTGCCGAGGATATCGTCCGCCTCGTATCCGGGCTTCTCGACTATCGGCACGCCCATCGCCTCAAGCAGCTCCTTGAGCACGGGCATCTGCTGCGCGAGCTCATCGGGCATACCCTTTCTTGTCGCTTTGTAGCCGCCGTACATCTCATGGCGGAAAGTCGGCTGTTTGACATCAAAAGCGACCGCCACCGCCTCGGGCCGGCACTCGTCTTTGAGGCGCAGAAAAATATTCATAAAGCCGTAGATGGCGTTGGTGAATCTGCCGTCCTTCGTCGTGAGCACCTTTATGCCGTAAAACGCGCGGTTCAATATGCTGTTTCCGTCAATAACAAGAAAGTTCATGTTCAGCCTCCGAGCTTTGAGTCTAAGATATTATATTATACCACACAAGCGGCGATTTGCATACTTTTTTATATCCTTTTTCCCTTTATATAAACGCACCCGAGCTCTTTCAAATCGAACGAAAGAACAGTGAAATCGGCGCGCTTGCCGACTGCTATACTGCCCGTCACACCGTCAACGCCTATCGCGCGGGCGGGATTTATTGTGCAGGATTTCACCGCCTGGCGGACGGGCACGCCGAAGCTGATTATATTCCTAAACTCAGCAAAAATATTCGTCGTGCTCGCGGCTATCGTACCGTCGGCGAGCAGAGCCTTGCCGTCTTTTACATACACTGTCGTGCCGCCGAGCTCATATTCGCCGTCGCCGAGACCCGAGGCGCACATGGAGTCGCTGACCGCGACGCTCCTATCCTCGCCGAGTATTTTATAGAGCAGGGCGAGATACGCCGGGTGGATATGCATCCCGTCGCTTATCAGCTCCGCCGTGGCGTTTTCGGCTCTGAGCGCCGCGACTGCCGCGCCGGGCTTGCGGTTATATATCGGATCCATACCGTTTAGAAGATGCGTCGTGTGGGTTATTCCGTTTTTATAGCCGAGCTCCGCCTGTTCAAAAGTTGCGGCGGTATGCGCGGCGGATACGGTGCATATTTTTGCCGCTTCGCGCGCAAACTCAATCGCCCCGGGAAGCTCGGGCGCCAGCGACACGAGCCTTATCTTGCAGATTTTGTCGAGCTTTTTAAGCACGTCTATGTCCGGCTCATGCAGATATTCGGGATTCTGTGCGCCGCGCTTTGCATAGGAGAGGAACGGCCCCTCCATATTGATGCCGTGGATATAAGCGCCGCTCTCTTTGCCGATATACTCGGCCGCTCTCTCAAACGCCCGCTCTATCCTGTCATAGGGCAGGGTCATAGACGCGGGGCAGAACGAGGTCACGCCGAAGCGTGCGAGAGTCCGTGACATGGTTTCGAGCGTATCCGGCAGAGCGTCGGAGAAATCCGCTCCCCCGCAGCCGTGGATATGTATGTCGATAAAGCCGGGCAGGATAACGCATCCGGAAAGATCATGCTCCTCCCCGCCGTTTAAATTTTCGCCTATTTCAGCTATTTTGCCGTCCTCAACGCGCACATCCGCGCGGCGCAGAGCGAACTCGGAATCGAAAATATCCGCATTCTTCAGTATCATTTTATATTCCTCCGTCGCAGTAAAAAAGGCTGTTTCATATTGAATCCAATACAAAACAGCCCCTTTGTTATTGATTATATAAATTACGCGTTGTCCTCGATGAACTTAACGATATCGCCGACAGTTCTGACATGATCGAGAACATCGTCGGGAACTTCGATGTTGAATTCCTCTTCGATGGACATAGAGAGATCGACAAGATCAAGGCTGTCTGCGCCGAGATCTCCGGAAATAGATGCATCCTCGGTAACAAGATGGCTGTCTATCTCGAGCTGCTCGCAAATGATTTTCTGGACTCTTTCAAAAGTTGACATTTTTATTTCTCCTTATACTGTAATTTTAAAATCAACCTTTTGTTTTGAGGAAAGCGGAATTAATTTCCGTGCCTCTTATAGTATAGATATTATTAATATTATCGCCGTTTGTCAATACTTTATCTGTAAAAATTTTATTAATTTCACAGTGTGTATTTTTCCCCGATACAAAAGGCGTGAATATAGCCGCGCCGCGGGGAAAAAATAGATTTGAAAAAAATACTTTCGGGTGATGATATGGATATATTTCTCAGCTTTCTCAAGGCGTTCGCGGTCGGCGGCGCGATATGCGCGGTGGGTCAGATAATAATGGATCTGACAAAGCTCACGCCCGGGCGCATACTCGTCTGCTTCGTCGTTGCCGGAGTCGTGCTCGGCGCGGTCGGAGTCTATGCGCCGCTCGCGAAATGGGCGGGCGCGGGGGCAACGGTTCCGCTGACGGGCTTCGGCTTCGCCATGGTAAAAGGTGTCAAGGAGGCCATCGCCGAAAAAGGCGCGCTCGGCATCCTGACGGGTCCACTGACTGCATCGAGCGCGGGGATAACCGCGGCGGTGCTCTGCGGTCTTATCGCGTCATTTGTTGCGAGACCCAAGGAAAAATAAAGAAAAAGTCACCTGCCATACACAAGAGTGTATAGCAGGTGAAATTTTTTCAAAAAATCAGTTGGCTGCGGGTGCGCAGGTATCGCAGCAGGAGCAGGAGACATAATTCTCCGGCTCGTCGGCAGCAGCCTTCTTCTTGTCTATGATCTTCTTGACGGCAAACGCTATACCGACAACAGCGGCGGCAACAGCGATGATGATAGCGACGATCTTGATTATCTTCTTAGCTTTGTCCATGGTCTCACCTCCTGTTTGATTCTTATCGATTATGATTATACGCCAAACACAGGCAAAAGTCAAACCATACGATAAAAATTTACAAATGGATATTATGCCGCATCAAAAAGAAAAATCGTGAAAAGAGTAAAAAAGCAAAAAAAATTAACGGTCATGGCAAAAGCCAGAACCGTTAATAATTTGTTTGCAATCTTACGCCTCGTTGAGAAGCTTTGCAAGAGCGGACTTCTTGCGAGCAGCATTGTTCTTATGAATAAGGCCCTTGGCGGCTGCCTGATCGACCTTCTTTATAGCTGCGGTGACAACTTCCTTCTTATCTGCCGCGTTGGTCTCAGCAGCAGTGTGAGCCTTCTTTATGGCAGTCTTAAGGGCTGAATTGCGGGACTTGTTGCGGGCGGCCTTTGTCTTGTTGACGATGACACGCTTCTTAGCTGACTTGATATTAGGCATTTTTGCACCTCCTTCATCATACAGTTAATAATCTTATCATAGACTTTGCCAAAATGCAAGAGAAAAAGAAAAAATTTTTGCCTTTCGCACCCATGCGAAAACGAAACGGAGACGAAAAAAATGAACTTCAGAACAGACCTTGCGCTCGAAGTGCGCGAAAATCTAGAGGGCAGCAAAATTGACGGCGTGGAATGCACGAGCTTTGAAAGCGCGGGAGCGGAAATAACCCGTTTGCGGGTCACGGACAGGCGCGGCGAAGAAGCATTGGGCAAGCCGCGCGGAGAATATATAACCGTGCAGTCGCAGTCATTTGCGCGCTCCTCGCGCATAAGCGACGAGCTTATAGACGCGGTGGCGCAGGAGCTCTCTCGCCTGCTCCCGTCCGAGGGCACGGTGCTCGCCGCGGGGCTCGGCAACACGAATATAACCCCCGATGCGCTCGGCCCCAAATTTATCGGCGGCGTGTTTGTCACAAGACACCTAAAGCGCGAGCTATGCGAGCAGCTGGGGCTCGGCAGGCTGCGCCCGGTCGCGGCGATAGCACCCGGAGTGCTCGGTCAGACAGGAGTCGAAACAGGCGAGCTGCTGCTCGGCGCGGTGAATGTGATAAAGCCCTGCGCCGTGATAGTCGTCGATGCACTCGCCGCGCGCAAGCTCGGCAGGCTCGGGAGCACAGTTCAGATATCTGACAGCGGAATAATCCCCGGCTCGGGTGTCGGCAATTCCCGCGCCGAGATAAGCCGAAAAACGCTCGGCGTCCCGGTCATATCCGTGGGCGTTCCGACGGTCGTTGATGCGCACACACTCGCCCGCGATGTGTCGGGTAATAACACAAATGGACCTGCCGAGGACGCAAAAATGATGGTCACACCGAAAGAGATAGACCTGCTTATCGAGCGCTGTTCAGGACTGCTCTCGCTCGCCGTAAACCGCGCTTTGCAGCCGGAGCTGAGCATAAAAGACCTCATCGAGCTGACAAGTTGACAAATTCGCCTGAAATTGTTACAGAAATGTTACAATTTAATCTTTCTTTGTAACCATTTTGTATTCAACTGTAATCGTTTTGTGGTGGCTTTAGCCCCATGTTCGGTATATACTATGTATCGTAGGAAAGAGAAACTACGAAACGGTTAAGGAGGACAACAAAATGGTATTACAAGCATTAGGAATCATCTTGGTATTGGCAGTCGTCATGTCAGTGGCGGCAGTAGGCAGTTCGACCTCCGGCAGAACCGAACCGTAAAAGTGTTCTGAACGGATAAAAAACAAAACAACTTCTCGATTGCCGCCGCTTGTGCGGGCGACGGCAAATCAGTTCCCCAACACCCCCAGGGCTTCCGGTGCTCTGGGGGTTTCCCATTTTTATGTGATTTTTAAGCAGTGCAATTCGTAATATCAGCGATAGCCGAGACAGAATCGTGGCAATTTTGAAATGTCGATAACTTGCCCTTACCTTTGCGACCCACCACAATCAAATAATATCTCCTTTCCGCGTTTCGGCATTTTCTTTTTATTTGAAAAAGAAAACGCCTGCAAAAGAAAAGCAAACTCAGGGCTGCGCCCCGAGACCTCGCGAACGCTGCGCCGCAGTACTTAGCCTGCGGCTCTCAGTCGGCAGCTCGGCACATTCGCGCGCAAACGCGCCGGAGCTTGAACGAGTGCGCGCTCGTGCGTCTTGCTGCGCAAGCCGTTCCCTCGCTCCTCTAAGAGAGCTTTCAAACACTGCGACGCGGCTATTGGAAGTCCGATTATAAAATTCAATTGTGGCGTGCATTTTCAATCTGCAAATACTGAGAAATTGAATTTAACAAAGCTTACATTTAACAAAGCTTACATACAAACACAAAAAGAGCCGCCATATTGGCAGCTCTCGTCTTTTTTTGATTTTACTCTGCGTCGTCGGCGTTTTCCCAGTTGTGCCAGACGTTCTGAACGTCGTCGTTATCCTCGAACATCTCGAGCATCTTGCTCATGTTCTTGATATCGTCCTCGTTTTCGAGTCTGGTGTAGCTCGAGGGAACATACTCGACCTCCGCAGAAAGGAAGGTGTAACCCTTCTTCTCGAGATCCTCGCATATTGCGGAGAAATCGTTGGGCTCGGTGCGGATATCGAAAACGCCGTCGTCGGTCAGAAAGTCGATAGCTCCTGCCTCAAGCGCATCTTCCATCAGCTTCTCCTCGTCGATATCGTCGTCCTTTTCGATAACGATAACGCCCTGCTTCGAGAACATGAACGAGACGCAGCCGCTCTGACCCATGTTGCCGCCGAACTTGTCGAAATAATGGCGCATATCGCCCGCAGTTCTGTTGCGGTTGTCGGTAAGGGTCTCAACTATAACGGCGATGCCCGACGGGCCGTAGCCCTCGTACATGATCTCCTCGTAGTTGTCCGCATTGCCGTCGCCGGCAGCTTTCTTAATAATACGGTCTATGTTGTCGTTGGGAACGTTGTTCGCCTTAGCCTTGGAAATGATATCCTTGAGCTTCGAGTTCGACGCCGGATCGGGGCCGCCCTCACGCACCGCAACGGCTATCTCGCGGCCGATCTTCGTGAAGATCTTCGCGCGCTGGTTATCCGTTTTTTCTTTCTTTCTCTTGATCGTACTCCATTTTGAATGTCCTGACATATAAGCCGCGCCCCGGGCGCGTCCCTCCTTTGACTATCTGATAAAGCTTGTTTCTAACGGTTAATTATACAATAAAAGCTCGCAGTCTGTCAAGTGCTGCGCCTTTATTTGACTATCGCATCGACTATCCTCTCGGCGCTTTTGCCGTCGAGGGCGTCAAAATTGAAGCTTTTGAACTTCTCCTGCCTGTCTTTTCCGAAATCGCCGCCTGATATCACATCGAGCAGTTCGTCAAAAGTTTTTGCCGTTCTGCCGGGCACATAGTCTTCATAATCGAAGAAGAACGAGCGCTCGCGCTCATATTCCTCGAGGTCGAATGCATAGAAAAGACACGGCTTTCCGAGCAGAACGAAGTCCATGCATATTGAAGAATAGTCGGTTATCAGCAGGTCGCATATCTGAACGAGCTCGCCGACATCCGGATATCCCGTCATGTCTATCGCGCTCTCGCCCGCGTCCACTTCGCCCGTATGCACCTGCGGATGCAGGCGGATGAGCAGAACATATTCATCAGAAAAACGCTCCGCAAATTTCTTCGCGTCGAAGTTTTTCATTATCTCGCCGTCGCGCTTCGGGTCATCGCGGAATGTCGGAGCATAGAGTGCGAGTTTTTTGCCCCTGCACTGCGGATATTTTTCGTCAAACTCCGCTCTGAGCTTTTCGGTGTCGCAGGGCAAGAAGAATCTGTCCGTGCGCGCGCTCCCGAGCGGCAGTACGCGCTCCTCGGGCAAGCCGAACGCCTTGGCATAATACGGCACGACATTTTTTGACGAGCAGACCGCGTGGGTATATCGCTTGCAGCAGCGTTTTTCAAGCTCCTCAATCTCCGGCGGAAGCGCCGAGCAGAGTCCGAATCGCTTGAACACGCCCTCGGCGTGCCAGAGCTGAACAACTTTCGTCTCCGGGCTGAAATTTATATAGGCGAGGGGCATAAAATTGTCGTTCAAAAAGACATACTGCGCTGTTGCAAGGCGGTATGAGCTGACGAAAAAGAATCTGAACGCGCCTTTTATGAGCTTCGCCGGGTTCTTTGAAAACTCGATGTCGCGGCGGGTAATGAGCTTTATATCATAGTCACCGCGCCTCTCAAGCTCCGCCTTAACCGCGCCGAGCGAATCGTTGAAATCCGCGTTGTGCGGAGATACCAAAGCCACCCTTCCCCTTTTAACAGGGAAAAGGCGGCATATTCTGAATATCACTGCGTAAATAGTATAAAACAGCTTTTTCATTATTTATCCCAATCGATGACGGTCTTGCCGAAGTTTCTCATATAGTCGGCGTTGAACGCCTTGTGGATATCCGGGATATCGCGAACCTTGAACTCATCGCCGATAAGATTCTCAAGGTAGTGTCCGACCTCCGGATGCTCTGCAAAAATCTGCATCGTGCGCAGGAAATCTTTCCTGCCGCTGCGCGAAGAGCCAAAGAGATTGAGACCTTTTTCAAGCACCATTCTCGTGTTGATATCGACGAAGTTCTCGCTGACGCCCATGAGCGAAATGCTGCCCTCGGGCTCAATGAGGTCTATCATCTGATTTATCGCAGGTCTTGAGCCGGGGCCGCCGACGCACTCGAACGCGTGGTCGATGCTGACTCCCTCAGGCACCGCGTCAACATGGAATGTCTCTTTTGCAAAGGTGAAGAAATTGAGCTTGTCCTCAACCGTGCCGAATATATAGAGCTCGGCGTTCGGATAGAGATAGTGCAGCATCAATGCGGTTATAAATCCGACGTTTCCGTCGCCCCAGATACCGATTCTGCGGCGGTTGGAATTCGCGAACTTCTCGAAGCGCGAGATGGACTGCACGCTGACGCTGACGAGCTCCGAGAACGAAGCGACGCGCATATCGAAGCCCTCGGGCACCTTGACAAGGCGGTCGTGGGGCATCTGGATATAGTCGCGCATGAAGCCGTCATATCCGCTCGAGCAGAAGTGGCTCGAACGCAGATAGTTCTCGGCGATGACCGGGTCGGTCTCGGTGGGTGTATTGGGTATCGGTATGAGCATTTCGCCGACCGAAAATTCACCGCTCGGGTCATATATTACTTCGGCGACACACTCATGAATAAGAGCCATGGGCAGCTTCTTCATGAGCACGGCGCGGTTGCGCAGGCCCTGATAGTAGCGCTGATCCGCCTTGCATATCGACATCTTGACGGGACGGAGAATGACATCGTTCTTCGAGAGGTCTATCTCTTTGTACGCCGTGTCAATGAGCTTGGGCGCTATAAGCTGATATACTTCATTTATCATTGTTCACAACCCCCAGAAGTGCGTTTGCAACTTTGAGATCATAGGTGTAGGTTATCTTGATGTTGAACACTTCGCCGTCGACGATGCGGACGGGCTTGTTCTTTATTGTATAGATCTTGCACGCATCGGTCAGCGTGTTCTTCTCGTCCTCGGTGAGACTGTTGAGAACGCTCTCAAGCTCCTTTATTCTGAAGGACTGCGGAGTCTGACCCTGATACAGCTCGCTTCTGGTCGGGATGCTGCTGACATTTTCGCTGTCCTCGCTGCGGACTATTGTATCCGTTGCGGGAATAACTGTGTCGCACGCGCCGTATTTCTTCGCAGCCTCGATATTTTCGTCAATTATTCTGTGGGTGACAAACGGACGGACTGCGTCGTGGGTAACAATAACGCTGTCGTCGTCAATGGCGAAATTCTCGTTGATGAACTTGAGCGCGTTTTCGAGCGTGCCGTTTCTTGTCGAGCCGCCCTCAACAACATTTATCTTCTCCGCGATAGCCTCGCCGAGATATTTCTTCACGAGATCCTTCGTGTGGGCTATCCATGCCTTGGGGCAGAGGACTATTATGCGGTCGATTCCGGGATTGACGACAAACTTCTCTATCGTGTGGACTATTATCGGCTTTGAGCCGAGCTGGAGATACTGCTTGGGCATATCTGCGCTGCCCATTCTGCTGCCGATACCGCCGGCAAAAATCGCTCCTATGACCATCTGAAAAACACCCTTTCTTATTTTATTCCCTTGACCATACGGTCGTAGATATCACAGACCTCCTGGCTCGTTCCGGAAGCTATCATCTTGCCGTGATCGAGGATTATGGCCTTGTTGCAGAGTCTGCGCACCTGTTCTGTCGAGTGCGAGACGAAGAGCACCGTTACATTGTTTTCAAACATCGACATGACGCGTTTCTCGCTCTTGGCTCTGAAACGGGCGTCGCCGACAGAGAGCACCTCGTCGAGAATAAGCACCTGCGGATCGACCGCGGTGGCTATCGCGAAGCCGAGACGCGCGCGCATACCGGAGGAATAGTTCTTGACCGGGACATGCATAAAGTCCTTGAGCTCAGCAAACTCGACTATCTCATCATAGCGCTCCTCGATGTATTTTCTCGAATAGCCCATCGTTGCGCCGTAGAGATAGACATTCTCCTTGCCGGTGTAGTTCATGTCAAAGCCCGCGCCGAGTTCAAGCAGAGGGGCAATAACGCCCTTTGTCGTGACCGTGCCCTTGGTGGGCTTGAGAACGCCTGCGACAGTCTTGAGCAGTGTACTCTTGCCGGCTCCATTGAAGCCGAGAACACCGAGGCGTTCGCCCTTTTCGATCTGGAAATTGACATCGGTCAGCGCCCAAAAATCGTCATACTTGAGCTTGCGGGTGACGAGCTTTATGAAATATTCTTTTAGATTGTCTACCTTTTCCTGATTCTGAATGAATCTGATGCTGACGTGATTTACATCAACCATTACGTTGCCCATAATTACGCCCTCCCATCAGATGTGCAGGATGAAATCATCCTGCTTCTTGTAGAACACCAGCACGCCTATGAGCAGCATCGCAACGCTGAAGACGGCGGAGTAGATTATATGATTCGGATTCATCGCCCTGCCGAAAAGCACGCAGTCCCTGAACATCGAGACTATCGAATAGAGCGGGTTCGCCATGAGCGCATACTGTGCATACTTGTTGGTTATATGCAGGGTCTCGACATTGTAGAATATGGGAGTCGCATAGAACAGCAGCATGCAGAAAACTTCGTACATATACTCGACATCCTTGAAGAAAACCTCCATGGTGCAAAGTATCATTCCGACGCCGACGCACAGCACAAAGAGGATGAGTATCGGCACGAAAGAAAGCAGGATATACGGAGTCAGGCGCATGGCGGTGTCGGTGAATATCATGTAATACGCCATAACGACCGCAAGCACAAGAAGCGAAATCAAAAACGTTATGAAGTTCGACGCGACATTCGCCATGGGGTATATGTACTTGGGCACATACACCTTTTTTATGACCGATGCGCTGTTTCTTATCGAGCGCATAGCGCGCTTGGTCGCCTGGGAATAGAACTCATAGAGCAGACGGCCGCAGAGCAAATATACGGGGTAGTTGAGAACCTTCGACTCATCGCGTCCGAAGATATTTCCGAAGATGAACGCGAGCACGATCATCGTCAGAAGCGGCTGAAGAAATGTCCAGAACATACCGAGAACCGAGTTCCTGTACTGGAGCTTAATGTTCTTGCGAACGATCTCGGTGAAAAGGAAACGGTACTTATAAAAATTCTTGAAGTATTTCTTCATCCGGATCACCTCCACTTTTTCATATAGTAGAACATCGAGCGGATATGGACGAGCAGGAGCTTGAAGTTATGTTTCGACTCCCTCTCCCATTCGTGATAGACAACAACCGACGGATCAAACACAACGCGGGCATATTTGCGCACGGTGCGGGTTATATCGCTGTCTTCAAAATAGAGGAAATAACCCTCGTCAAAGCCGCCGATTTTGCGAAACAGCTCCGTTCTTATCATGAAAAAGCATCCGGAGGCGTTCTCAATGTCAAAGGGCTTTGTGTAGTCCTCGTCGAGCATCGCGTATTCGCGCAGGAGCCTGCCCGGCTTCTCTTCGTTGCGCAGGCGGCTGGCAAAAAGATATTTTATCTTCGGGTCGCGCTTGCCGAGGATCTGCATACGCCCGTCGGGGAAGCAGATTTTCGGGGCGAGCAAGCCTATATCCTCATGCTCTTCGAGATAATCCGCAAGGGCGGATATTGCGTCGTCCTTTACGGTGATATCCGGATTTATGACGACATGATACTTTGAATCAAGTCTGTCCATCACCAGATTATGACCCGCTCCGAAGCCGGTGTTTCCGGCGTTGCGGATAAGCTCAAGCTGCGGGTAGTTCTGCTCGATAAATTCCGGAGTGCCGTCGGTTGAGGAATTGTCCACAACATAGAGCTTGAAATCGGCACGGGTGAACTCGAGCAGAGAATCAAGGGTCTTTTTGATGGAATGCATATTGTTGTGCGTCACTATGCACCCCGTGACCTTATATTTTCCCAATTTCACACCTCTTTAAAGTGCTGACTTATCACAGTCAGCGTCAGTCTGCGTTTTTGTATCGCAGTATATCTCCCGCCATCTGAATACGCCAAGATATCTTCTGCGCGGCGGTGGTCTTGCCTCCTGTCACATTGCCGCCGTGGCAGCGATGCTTAATCAGAGGCTCGTATATGAACTCGACCTTGCCTTTTAGCTCGGCGTTGAGTCCTATCCACCAGTCATGCATGGCGAGATCTTTGGGGAACGGCATAAACGCAGGCTCGAAATCGCGCCTGAACGCCATGCAGCAGCCCATATATGAATTCTTCAGAAAGTTTCTGACAAATCCCCTCTTCGAGCCGTTGAGGCTGAAGAAAGATTCGTCGGTGACGTTCAGTTCTCCGTCCGTCATCATTGCGTCATGCAGCACGACGTCTGCGCCGTTTTCAATCGCTTCCATGACGCGCTCAACCTTGTTCGGGAGCCAGACATCGTCCTGATCGCACAGGAAGATGACATCCCCCGAACAGTTGAGAATAGCGTTTTCAAAATTTCTGCATACGCCCTCGCCCGTGCCCTCGACATATCTGACTCGCCCGTCATATGCCGAATAGAACTCGACAGCCGCGCGGGTCTTGCCCGCGGGGTTATCGTCGCTGACGACTATCTCGTCGTCCCTGCCGAGCTGAGGGAGTATGGATTCGATCTGTTCTCCTATATATTTCTCGCCGTTATATGCGGCAAGAGCAACCGATATTTTCATATATCAATAGAGCTTTGCGCCCGCGGGGATGCGGCCGGAGACCATAAGAAGATTGAGCTTCTCTTCGCCCTCCTCCGAATGTACGGCGCTCAGGAGCATTCCGCACGAATCGATGCCCATCATCGCTCTGGGCGGCAGGTTGGTTATGGCTATGAGCGTCTTGCCGACAAGCTCTTCGGGCTCATAATAGGCGTGGATGCCGCTTAAAATAATGCGGTCGGTGCCCGTGCCGTCATCGAGGACGAACTTGAGCAGCTTCTTGCTCTTGGGCACTGCGGTGCATTCTTTGACTTTGACGGCTCTGAAATCGGACTTGCTGAAAGTCTCAAAATCGACAAAATCCTTGAAGAGAGGCTCTATCTCGACCTTCGAGAAGTCTATAGTCTCGGGAGTCTCCTCCTCTTTTTCCTCTTCGACAACGGCGGTCTTCTTGGACGCATCGCCGTCAAGCGACTTCATCGTCGGAAAGAGCAGAACGTCGCGGATGGAGTAGCTGTCGGTCAGGAGCATGGCAAAGCGGTCGATGCCGATGCCGATGCCGCCTGTCGGGGGCATACCATATTCGAGAGCCATGAGGAAGTCCTCATCGGTGTGGTTCGCCTCATCGTCGCCAGCGGCAAACAGCTCTTCCTGAGCCTCAAAGCGGCCGCGCTGGTCGATGGGATCGTTGAGCTCGGAGAAGGCGTTCGCCATCTCGCGGCAGGTTATGAACAGCTCGAAACGCTCCGTGTAGTTCGGATCGTCGGGCTTTCTCTTTGCAAGCGGGGAAATCTCGACCGGGTGCTCCGTGATGAAAGTCGGCTGAACGAGCTTGTCCTCAACATATTCCTCGAAGAAGAGGTTGAGCAGATCGCCCTTCTTGTGTCTCTCTTCAAATTCGATGCCGCGCTCCTTGGCGAGCGAACGGGCGGTTTCAAGGTCAATCTCCGCGAAGTCGACGCCCGAATATTTCTTGACAGCCTCGACCATCGTCATGCGGGCAAAGGGCTTTGAAAGATCAATTTCCACGCCGTCATATGTGACAACGGCAGTGCCGAGAACCTTGAGAGCAACGGTTCTGTAGAGCTCTTCGACAAGATCCATCATGCCGTGGAAATCGGTATACGCCTGATATATCTCAAGGAGCGTGAACTCGGGATTGTGGCGCACGTCGAGACCCTCGTTGCGGAAAACTCTGCCCATCTCGTAGACTCGCTCAAGTCCGCCGACTATGAGGCGCTTGAGGTAGAGCTCGAGGGAAATGCGCAGGTTGAGATCCTCGTTGAGGGCGTTGTGATGGGTCACAAACGGACGCGCGGCAGCGCCGCCCGCATTCTGAACAAGAATGGGCGTCTCGACCTCGATGAAATCCTTGGAATCGAGATAGTTTCTTATCTCGCGGATTATCAGGCTTCTCTTTATAAATGTATCCTTGACATCGGGGTTGACTATGAGGTCAAGGTAGCGGCGGCGATAGCGGGTGTCCGTATCGCGCAGACCGTGGAACTTTTCGGGCAGCGGAAGCAGCGACTTCGTCAGCAGGCGAAGCGCGGTTGCGTGGATGGATATCTCGCCCCTGCGGGTCTTGAACACCGTGCCGCGCACTTCGAGGATATCGCCGATATCCCACTTCTTGAACTTTGCAAATGTATCCTCGCCGACATCGTTTATGCGCACATAGACCTGAATACGACCCGAGCGGTCACGGATATCGATGAAGTTCGCCTTGCCCATATCGCGTCTTGACATCATTCGTCCGCATATGGAGACCTCTTTGCCCTCCATAGCTTCAAAATTGTCGACTATCTCCTGTGCATGGGCGGACTGATCCGCGGTTGTTATTTTGAACGGATCCTCCCCTGCGGCGCAAAGCTCGTTGAGCTTGTCCAGGCGGATCTGACGCAGGGCGTTTATGTCCTCCTGAGCCTCTTCGCTCTCGGCGGAGACGGGGTTGGTGTTTATCTCATCCGGCATTTTTTTCACTCCTTGGATTTATGTGAACTGTGCTTTTTTTACTTTGACTTTGCGATGCTGAGAATCTTGAGCTGAAGAATCTTTCCGGTAGGCAGCGAAACATCGACTACATCACCCTTGCGGTTGCCGATAAGCGACTTGCCTATGGGCGACTGGTCGGAGATTATGCCCTGAGAGGGGTTCGATTCGCTGGATCCGAGGATAGTATACTCGCTCTTCTTGCCGGTCTCGACATTCTCGACCTTGACCTTTGAGCCGGGGTGAACCACGCCCGCATTCAGATTGTCCTCGTCGAGGATATTCGCGTTGCGGATGTCGTTTTCAAGGCGGGCGATTTTAGCTTCGAGCTTCGCCTGCTCATTCATCGCCTCATCATACTCGGAGTTTTCGGAAAGGTCGCCGAAAGAACGCGCAACTTTGATGCGCTCGGCTATCTCATCTCTGCCGGTGGTTTTGAGCTGTTCGAGCTCCTTGACCTTGGCATCGTAGCTCTCTCTTGTCAATACGATCTGCTTTTCCATTTTAAGGCCATCCTTCTTCCTTAAATTTTAAAAATTGATACACTAAGGCCTTTTCAGGCACTTATCCACAATATTGTTATTATATTCATTTTATCGCCTGTTGTCAATAGTTTACGGCGCCGCCGAGAGCCTTATAAGCTCCGACGCGGCGCGCAGAGAAAGCGGTTTTCCGCCGTGATATATCTCGGAAAAACAAAGCTGCGCGAGCGAGTGGATTCGGCTTATAAGATAAAGCGCACCCGCGAATTTAAGCGAGTCCGCGCCCGTCGGCATGAGGCGCGCATATGCGCTCGGGAGCGTTATTTTTCCCGCCGTAAAAACTTCGCCGCCGCAGACAAGCTTTTCGGGCGACGAATCGAGGTCGATGACCGCGTCTGCGCTGTCGCTGATTCCGTCAAGAACCGCCGCGCCGAATTCGTCCATGGCGTTTTCTATCGGGCGCGAATACCCGTCCGGGCACGAAGTAGCGACGCGGATATCCGAAAACAGAGGCACGGCAATGCCGAGCCTCTGGGCAGCGGAGGCGTTTTTGTCTTTTATCAGCAGCTCGCCGCGCACCCCGCACCCGCAGGACAAGCGCAATATAGAGCACGCAGTGTTGAAGAAAACGAGCTTTCTGTAATCGGAGAGATCGGGCTCGTCTATCCCGCCGCCGGGTGCTATACCCTCGGGCAGAAGCATTGTGCCCGAGCATCTGCCAGCCGCTTCACATATCGCCGCGCGGTTTATTTTTCCGCGCCGCCTGGCTGAAATTATCTCTCGAAACGGCAGACCGCCGTATACGCGCACATCGCGCACCTGCGGAGCCTTGAACAGCCGCCTTCGCTTGAAAAAGCCGGCATCGTCAGCAATAACGAGAACCGAAAACATACTATCACCGCCGAAAATATCCTTTTCAAAGATATTATATGCCGCGAAGCGATGAAAATAGACAAAAAGAAAAAGCAGGCCTAAGCCTGCTTATCTGTATTAAAATGATATTACTCAGCGAAGCCGGACTCAACAAGCTTCACGAGCTCATCAACAGCCTGCTCCTCGTCGGGGCCGCCTGCGATGATGCGGATCTGGGTGTTGCCCATGATGCCGAGGGAAAGCACGCCGAGAAGGCTCTTGGCGTTGACTCTGCGCTCGTCCTTTTCCACCCAGATGGAAGACTTGAACTCGTTAGCCTTCTGAATGAAAAAAGTTGCCGGACGTGCATGAAGTCCTACCTGATTCTGTACCATAACATCTTTAACATACATAATATATAATCTCCCACACACAAATTCAAATTTTATTCTACTGCTTATATATTATATCATAAAACTTGTCCCCGTCAACAATTTACTTGCGACTTTCGCCCTCAAAGGCGATAATTCGTTGCCTGTTCCAAAGTTGAAAATTCGGGCGGGGGCTTTGTTGTGTATTTTGACCATACAAGACACATCTTTTTAATGCAGGTTGCACATTAAATTATTGTCTTCGGGAATCAGTCCTCACTCTTCAAAGACGAGAGAAACGCTCGGTCTTTTCGGTTCAGCTCCGCTTTTTCGAGCATATCGGGTCTGCGGCGATAGGTGCGCTCAAGGCTCTGTTCCCTGCGCCACTTCTCGATGTTCGCATGGTGACCCGAGAGCAGAACGGGCGGCACCTCTTTGCCGTGCCATTCGACAGGGCGGGTATACTGAGGATATTCGAGCAGGGACGAAAAATGGCTCTCGAGCTCGAACGCATCTTCGTTAGCGAGCACACCGGGGAGCATACGCGCGACGGCATCCGCGAGCATAAGCGCGGGCAGCTCGCCGCCCGTCACCACGAAATCGCCAATCGAAATTTCCTCGTCGACTATCTCTTCTATAACGCGCTCGTCTATTCCCTCATAGTGACCGCATAGCAGAGCGATATTGTCGAGCTTCGACAGCTCGACCACGCGCTTTTGGGTCAGCGTCTTTCCCTGCGGGGTCAGATATATAAGATGCGGGCGCGTGCCCGTGTCGCGGCAGAGGGACTCGTAGCAGTCATATATCGGCTGCACCTGCATTATCATGCCCGTCCCGCCGCCGTAGGGCGAATCGTCGACGCGGTTGTGCTTGTCGAGCGTATAGTCGCGGATGTTGCGGCAGTTTATTTCAACGCAGCCGCGCTCGCGCGCTCTGCCTATGACGCTCTCCCTGAGCACCTCGCAACACATCTCCGGGAAGAGGGTAAGAATATCAATCCTCATCTGAAAACAGCCCTTTCAGCGGTGTTATCAGGACAATTCCGTTCTCTACATCGACGCTCGAAACCACATCGGGAATGGCGGGGATAAGCGTCTCGGTGCCGTTATCATCCGTTATGTGCCAGACATCGTTTGCGCCGGTCTGGCTGACATCGGTAACGGTTCCGTAGACTTTTCCGCTGTTTGCGTCCTCGGCGCGGCAGCCGATGAGCTCGGCTATGAACCAGTCGCCTTTTTTGAGATGCGCGTCGCTGCGGCGCATATAGAGCACCTTGCCTCTGAGCGAGGCGGCCTTTTCGACCGTGTCGCAGCCGTCGAGGCGCAGCAGCGCAATATTCCCGTGGGGGCGAGCGCAAACAACGCCCACGCTTTTTTCACCGTGTGCGTCGTAGTAGAGCGTTTTGAACTTTTTGAAGAATTCGGGCGAATCGCACCACGGCTGAACGCGCAGTTCCCCGCGCACGCCGTGGGTGCCGACTATCTGCCCTATTTCAAGATAGTCCTTTATCATCAGTCTATCTCAACTGCGACCTTCTCATCGCAGCGCGTTGCGGCAGCGCGCATAACAGTGCGGATAGCCTTGGCTATTCTGCCCTGCTTGCCGATAACTCTGCCCATGTCATTCTCGCTGACGTGGAGATGATAGACTGTAACGCCCTCATCATCCGGCTCGTCAACGGTGACGGTAACTTCATCGGGCTCTTCAACGAGACCCTGAGCGATGGATATAAGTAAATCCTTCATTTCAATGTTCCTTTCATAGAAAAACAAAACTCCCCGCAGACTGCCGAGAGCCATGTTTTACGCTGAGCGTTATCAGTCGATGACGCCGCTCTTCTTGAGGATATCCTTAACGGTATCGGTGGGCTGAGCGCCGTTGGCGATCCACTGCTTTGCCTTGTCTGCGTCGATCTTCACATCAGCGGGAGTCTTGAGCGGATCATAGGTGCCGATCTCCTCGATGAATCTGCCGTCGCGGGGATATCTCGAATCTGCAACGACTATTCTGTAGAAGGGGTTCTTCTTTGCGCCCATGCGGCGAAGTCTGATTTTAACTGCCATAATAATTGTACCTCCAAAAGTAATACAAAATTAATATATAATGTAAACCCTAAGGCTGACCTATAGGATAACATCCGTTTTTACATTCCGAGCTTGCTCGGGTCGAAGCCCATACGGCGCATCTTTTTCTTTGAGCCTTTGCCGTTGAACTGCTTGAAGAGCTTCTGCATCTGCTTGTGCTGGTTGAGAAGCCTGTTGACATCCTCGACCTTCTGTCCGCTGCCCGCGGCGATACGCCTTTTGCGGGAGGGGTTGATTATATCGGGATTCTCGCGCTCTTTCGGGGTCATCGAGCGGATGAGCGCCTGGAGACGGTCGAACTGCTTCTCGTCAACGTCCACGCCCTGGAGCTTCTTGCCCATGCCCGGGAGCATTGCGAGCGTGTCCTGAATCGAGCCCATCTTGCGAAGCTGGGTTATCTGATCGAGCAGGTCGTTGAGGTCGAACTTGTTCTTTCTTATCTTCTCCTCAAGCTCCGCCGCCTTCTTTTCGTCAATAGCTGTCTCCGCCTTCTCGATAAGCGAGAGGACATCGCCCATGCCGAGGATTCTCGAAGCCATGCGGTCGGGGTGGAAGGTGTCGAGATCGCCGAGCTTTTCGCCGACGCCGACGAACTTTATCGGCTTGCCCGTGACAGCGCGCGCGGAGAGCGCCGCACCGCCTCTGGTGTCGCCGTCGAGCTTTGTCAGGATAAGTCCGTCAATGCCGAGCGTCTCGTTGAAGGTGGAGGCAACATTGACCGCATCCTGACCGGTCATCGCGTCGACCACGAGGAGAATCTCGTGCGGGCGGACTTCCGACTTGATGCGCTTGAGCTCATCCATGAGCTGCTCATCTATATGCAATCGGCCTGCGGTATCGATGAGGACATAGTCGTTGCCCTCGTCCCTTGCAAGCGCGACCGCCTGTTTGGCTGTTTCAACCGGATCCTGCGTACCCTTTTCAAAGACCGGTACGCCGACCTTTTCGCCGAGCACCTGAAGCTGTTTGATAGCCGCGGGACGATAGATATCGCACGCGACGAGCATCGGTCTGCTGCCGCGGTTCTTGAGCATGAGCGCAAGTTTTGCGCAGTGCGTCGTTTTACCTGCGCCCTGAAGACCGCAGAGCATTATCACTGTCGGCGGATGCGCCGCAGTCGCGAGGCGGGTCTTCGTACCGCCCATGAGATCGATAAGCTCTTCGTTGACTATCTTTATGACCATCTGCGCGGGAGTAAGGCTCTCCATAACATCCGCGCCGATAGCTCTCTCGGTGACCTTGGCGGTGAAATCCTTGGCTACCTTGTAGCTGACGTCCGCCTCAAGCAGAGCCATGCGCACATCGCGCATCGCCGCGCGGACATCCGCCTCGTTGAGGCTGCCCTTGCTTTTAAGACGCTTGAACGCCGCTTCAAGGCGTTCCGAAAGACCTTCAAATGCCAATGTTTTCACCTCTGTATAAAAAGTAAGTAGTTTTTATGTTACCGTTTCAAGCCGAATTGTACCGAGCGATTTTTCCGCATCACATCGCACAATCGAGGACTGAGAAAAATTTGTCAGAGCAAGGCGTGGGGTTTCGGGCGTGAGGGCGCGTACTTTGTGTACGCAACCGAGCGAACGGGTTCCTGCAACGCAGTACTGGTCAATTTTTCCGCGGTCCGCCCTATTCCATGAGAGACATGGCGATGGCTTTTATCTTCACGGTATAATCATTCACTTCGCGCGACAGGCTGTGGTTGAGATTGTAGTCCCCTATCTCGCCGGCGCAGTCGATGATTTCAGTGAGTCCGCTGCGTATCTCGTCAAATTTCGAGGCGAGCTTGAGCTTCGACTCCATATCGAAAAGCTGGGCTTCGGCGCGCTTTATCGCATCGCGCACGCCCTGGCGGGTTATCCCCTCGTTTTCCGCGATCTCGGAGAGCGACAGGTCGTCGTTGTAGTAATAGCCCAGAAAGTCGCGCTGTTTTTCAGTCAGCATATCGCCGTAAAGGTCAAGCAAAACAGCTATTTCCAAATTCTTTGCCACTTTATTTTCTCCCCCTTTTCATCATGATCGCGTAAATGTCAAACCCCTCTGTAAAGTTAAAACGCTTTACAGGGGGTTATTATACTAAAAATATCGTCGGCTGTCAAGCACATTTTTTCGCCAAAACCGAACTTTTTTCAACATTCCGGATGTGGAAAAGCGGCGGAAAAACAAGATTGTTTTTTTATCATCAACCGCTTGTGTTTCGAGCGGCAAAAGGCAACAAAATGTGCCGTTATGCGCCCGCAGGCATGTGGAAAACAGTGTGGAAAACTTTTTTCGCGTCACTTGAGCACGACTATTGTCACGCCGTCCTCGCCCTCGCCGTAGACTCCGAGTCTGAAGCTCTTGACATACGGCGACTTGCGCAGATACTGGTTGACGGCGCTCCTAAGCGCACCAGTGCCCTTGCCGTGGACAATGGTGAACTCGCCGAGACCCATGCGGAGCATATAGTCAATATATCTGTCGAGCTCCATGATGCAGTCGTCAACGGTCAGCCCGCGGACATCGAGCCGCGCGGAGGCATCCATGTTCATTTTGCTCCCGACTCCCGTGCGGCGGGCGCCGGAGTTCGGGCTGCGCTTTTTCGGCGCGTTCTCGATAAGGCGCAGGTTTTTGAGCTTTACACGCGTCTTTGCCGCGCCTGCGAGGACTTCGACATTTCCGTTTCTGTCAACGGGCGAAAGCACTGTCGCCTCCTTGCCGAGATCGGCTATCAGAACAGTGTCGCCCTTTTTGAGCTCGCGCGGGAGAACATAGCCGTCGTTCTCAACGCCCATGGAGACCACGGGGTCGACCGCCTCGTCTATCGCGCCGAGACCCTTTCTGACTGCGGCGCGTGCGCGGCGCGCAAGGTCTGCGGCATCTTTTGTCTTCTCTTTTTCTTTTTTGAGCCTGTCGAGTTCGTCGAGCAGAGCGTAGCTCTCGCGCTTCGCCTGCTGGGTCAGCTTCGCCGCCTGTGCCTTGGCTTTCTCTATCTCCGCCTCGCGCAGGGAATCGACCTCGGCGAGCCGCTTTTCGGCTTTCTCCAGTTCGACGCGCGCCTTTGCGGTCAGTTCCTTGGCACGCTCGTGCTCCTCCTCCACGCGGCGGCGGTTCTCTTCGAGCTTGTCAACGACATCTTCAAATCGGACATTCTCGTTGTTGACGAGCTCTTTCGCCCTGTCCACAACGCGCATGTCCATGCCCAAGCGCTCGCATATTGCAAGCGCGTTCGAGCGTCCGGGGACGCCGATAAGCAGTCGGTAGGTCGGGCTGAGGGTCGCAACGTTGAACTCGCAGCAGCCGTTTTCGACGCGCGGGGTTTCGAGGGCGTAAGCCTTGAGCTCGGCATAGTGTGTTGTCGCGGCGATCTTCGCACCCTTGAAATGCAGGTCTTCGAGCACCGCCATTGCAAGAGCCGCGCCCTCGACGGGATCTGTGCCCGCTCCGAGCTCGTCTATGAGCACAAGGCTGCGGTCGCCCGCCTGACCCATGATATCTATAATATTTGTCATATGCGCCGAGAAAGTCGAGAGCGACTGCTCTATCGACTGTTCGTCGCCGATGTCCGCGAGGACTTCGCTGAATACGGAAAGTCTGCTTCTGTCGCCCGCAGGAATCATAAGTCCGCACATCGCCATGAGCGTGAAAAGACCGACTGTCTTTATCGAGACGGTCTTTCCGCCCGTGTTCGGGCCGGTTATAACGAGTGTGTCAAAGTCCGTACCAAGTCTTATATCAACAGGGACTACTTTGTTTTTGTCAATGAGCGGATGTCTGGCGGCACGCAGCTCTATCTCGCCGTCGGAGTTGAGTAGCGGCACCGTCGCGCCTATCGAATAGGCATACTGCGCCTTTGCGAAGATGACATTGAGCTCAACGGCGCACTCATAGCTGTTTTTTATACCCTGCTCAAACTCGCCGACCATCGCGGAGAGCGCTGTAAGTATGCGTTCAATCTCGTCCTGCTCTTTAGAACGCAGGACTTTTATCTCGTTGTTCGCTTCAACAACCGGCATCGGCTCGACGAACACAGTGGCGCCCGATGAAGATGTATCATGGACAAGTCCCTGCACCTCGCCGCGGTATTCCGCCTTGACGGGCACAACATAGCGCCCGTTTCGCTGGGTTATGATATTCTCCTGCATGAACTTCGAGTAGTGCGCGGAGTGTGTCATCTTATCGAGCTGATCGCGAACTTTCGACTCCTGCACGCGAATCTTGCGCCTTATTTCAAAGAGCTCGGGCGAGGCGCTGTCCGCAATCTCCTCCTCGGAGATTATGGCAGAGGTTATCTTCGTTTCGAGATATTTGTTCGGCTGAAGCGCCGAGAAAAGCGGGTCGAGAACGGTCTCGACTCCCGCGTTCGTGCTGCGCCACTGGGCGAGAGCACGCACGGTTCTGAGCACCTCGGCAACATCGAGCAGTTCGCGCATGGAAAGCGTGCCGCCCGCGCCGGCTCGCGCTGCAGCGTTATTTACATTGCGAAGCCCGCCGAAGGACGGACCGCCGAAGCGAGCAAGGAGCATATGCGCGTCGCGCGTCTGATTCATCTGCACCTGCGCGAGATCAATATCGCTCTCCGGGCGGAGGCTCAGCGCAAGCTCGCGCGCGTCGGGGCATGCCGTGAACTGTGCGAGGCGCTCCAATATTTTATCAAATTCCAAAGCCGTTAAATGGCGGTTCATATTCTGAGACATTGTTATTCCTCTCGTTCAAGTTACTGCTTATACAATACCAAATATAAAGTTATCACATCTGTGCCGCCATGTAAAGCAAAAAGAAAAAATAAGGCTGACGCATTTGCGGCAAAAAATAAAAAGGTCACAATCTGCGTTTTCGGACGCAAACTGTGACCTTCAACATTTTTGCTCTTTGGTCTGCGCTGAATGCGGCAGCCGTAGACAGCTTTATCAGTCGCTCGTGTAAGGAAGAAGAGCAACGTGACGGGCACGCTTGATAGCGGTGGTAAGCTCTCTCTGGTGAGCGGCGCAGTTGCCGGTGACTCTTCTGGGAAGAATCTTCGCTCTGTCAGAGATATACTTATGAAGTTTGGCTGTGTCCTTGTAATCTATGCACTCAACCTTGTCGACGCAGAAAGCGCAAACCTTCTTGCGGCCCTTGCGGTTGGGTCTTCTGTCGTTTTTCTCATATGCCATGATGTTAACCTCCTCTTTGGCTAAGGTGGAAGCCGAAAGCCGCCTTGCGGCTCGGGGCTATTCGTTCGGCGTCAGACGCCGAGTTCAAGTTTTTTCTCAGAACGGGAGATCGTCGCTTATCGGGATCTCCTCAAAATCGTCCGCTCCGCCTGTGGCGAAGGACGCTGCGGGCTGAACGCGCGCGGGCTGCTCATTCTGGCGGGCACCCGTGCCGGTCTCTGCCTTTGATCCGCAGAAGCTGACTTCCTCGGCAACTATCTCAAACGCGGTGCGCTTGTTGCCGTTCTTGTCTTCGTAGTTGCGCTGCTGGATACTTCCGCGAACAGCGATCATTGATCCCTTATGGAAGTAGCGGGAGACGAACTCTGCAGTCTGTCTCCAGGCGACAACGTTGATGAAATCGGTCTGCTTCTCTTCACCCTGTCTCTGGAAGCGGCGATCGACCGCAACGGAGAAAGTGGTGACTGCGACGCCGGAAGCGGTGGTACGCAGTTCGGGATCGGCAGTGAGTCTGCCCATAATTATTGCAACGTTAAGCATCTTTGTTTCCTCACTTTCTGACAACGAGTGAGCGGAGAACGCCGTCGGTTATACCGGCGATACGGTAGAACTCCTCGGGGAACTCAGGTGCAGCGCTGAAATTGAACAGAGCGTAGAATCCCTCGGGCTCATCGTCGATAGCGTAAGCGAGCTTGCGCTTGCCCCACTCATCAATGCTGTCCAGAGTGCCGTTCTGCTCGATGAGAGCCTTGAACTTCTCGATGAGAGCGGGAACGCCCTCCTCACCGTTCTTGACGGAGAAAACCATCATTGCTTCATAGCTGTTGTTTGCTGACATTCTTAAAGCACCTCCTTCTGGTCTTTTGGCTGCGGTTCGTCCGCAGCAAGGATTAGCCGCCTTTTTCCTGCGGCAATTAGTTATTTTAACAGTGTTTAGCACTTTTGTCAACATATTTTTTTACATGAGTAAAATCGCGCTAACTCTTGTCAATCAGGCATATTAGTGGTAATATTTATATGAATCAGAAACGAACGCAGGTGATTTTCATGACAAGCCCGGCAACCGAAAGACCCGCGCACAACAGGCGCACGGCATACACAAAAACAGCAATACGCCGCACCTTCTTCGAACTGCTTGAAGAAAAGGACTTCGACAAGATCAGCGTGCGAGAGATATGTCAGCGCGCAGACATCAACAGAAGCACCTTCTACCGCCACTATGACGACATCAACGCGCTGATGAAGAGCATCGAGGCTGAGTTCGTCTCCGATATCGATAATCAGATCGAGAGAATGGATCCCGAGGTTTTCGATGCAGTATTGGTCGGTCTGTTTGATATTGTCAGGGATAATTCCGACCTGTGCTGCTACATGATGAGATGCGGCCCGCGAAAGGGCTTCATCAATTCATTGTTCGTAAAGAACTACGACAGGACACAGATAAAGTGGAAGAAGTTTTTCCCCGGGATCACGGATAAGCAGTTCCGCTGGATGTATATAATGTTCTTCAACGGCATCGTCAGCGTTATTGCAGAGTGGATAAACTCCGACTTCCGCGAAGATCCATCGACTATCGTCTCTTTCACCACAAGCATATATTTTAACGGCTTCAGAAAATATTTCTAAACTGTTTATAATTTTTGGCGACACAAATCACTTTTTGTGTCGCTTTCTGCGCATGCTTCCAGATACTGTTCCTTGTTTTTAAGTTTGAGGACAATATATACTTTTATTAATGCGGCATAACCGCTAAAATGAAAGGAGTCCTCAGAATGAGACAGTCACTCACAGTCAGAAGAGCCGAGCACTTCGGCATAAACAGGAAGATAATCGCAAACATGACCGCGCAGAGCTGGCACGACATTCCCCATGTCGTTGTTACAAACGAGCCTGAGGCGTCCGAATTTCTGAAAGTTTTCAAAGAAATCAACGAAGGGCGCGCAAAAGAAGATAAGATCACGCTCAACGCAGTTATATTAAAAGTAATAACAGAGGCGCTCAAGAAGTGCCCCGCGATGAATGCACATATCGATTTCAAACCCCGCCTTGTCCGCGGATGCGTGACGGAGTTCGACGAAATAAATATCTCGATGCCCATGCTTCTCGACTCAGGTGAGATGATGACAGTAAATCTGCACAACATGCAGGACAAGAACCTCAGGGATATCAGAGATACGCTCGCCGATGTTCAACGCAGAGCGAAAAATTCAAACATGTCGCAGGTCATGTACGACGTCTCGCTCAACGACACGCTGCAGGGGCTTGCAAAGGGCAAATTGGCTCAGACGATATCCCGCCTCATCGGCTCAAAGACCGGAAAGTACAAAGTAAAAACCCTCTCCGGCAAGAGCAAGAAAGAATATTATGATATACCCGAGTACGACAGGCTCACAAAATACGACATTGAGCAGGGCACAATAACCGTGTCGAACCTCGGTTCGCTCTACAAGGACTGGGACGGCATCTGCGCACTGCTTGAGATAATACCGCCGCAGGTCGCCGCGATAGGCGTCGGCGCTCCGCGCGACACGGCTATTGCAAATCCCGACGGCACGGTAACGGTCGGCAAGAAGCTCGTCTTCACCGTCGTTTTCGACCACCGTGCGCTCGACATGGGCGATGTAGTCCCCTTCCTGAAGTCTATTGACGAGACTTTCAAGCACCCGGAAGTTATCAAGGAGTGGGTATAATCCCCACCCGGCAGAATAAATGGCAATGAATCAGGAAAAGCGATGTGTAAAGTATATTAGCTTTACACATCGCTTTTCTGTTATATCAGTCTAAGCAATACGGCGCTTTTGTGCAAAGGTCAATAATTTCAATGTCTTTTGAGCCGCTGCCGTTTAAGTTGAAATACTGTTTTGCCGTATTGTAAAGTCATATCACTTTACAACAAAGAATCATAAAACCGACCCGAAAAATTATATCCTCGGGTCGGGTTTCATTATAAAATTCAAGCTATCTCTATCTCAAACGAAACCGTCAGCGACTTCTCTGCGCCGTCGCTGCCATCCCATTTGAAAGTTGAAGTTCCCGCGCATTTTCCCGCACCGTAAGGCACGGCATTTGCGGTGCCACTCATGCCGGAATCCATCTCGGCGGCGACGAGATACATATCCTGGACATAGCTCTCCCCGCTCCTGATAATAAATCGGCGCGTGGCATCCTCGGTCATTTCTACGGGATAATCTTTGTCGTAGAACGCTTTTCCGTCCTGCGTCAGAATTTTTGTGCGTATCTCATAGTGCTGCTGATTATATATCGGGAGCGTTGAAATTATATCTTTTCCGCTGTTGTTCGTGACGGTCGCCGTGATATGCACTTCGCCGCCCGATTTGACTTTCGGATTTTCGATATAAACTTTCAGCGTCACTCCGTCGAGAGTTTTTTCGATTGTCTGCGGAGCTGAACTTATTTCGGCTGTACTTTCTGCCGTGGTGTTCTCCGGAACGGTCGTTCCCGCCGTCTCCGCGTCTCCGTTTCGGCACGCCGCAAAGCTCGTTATGAGCAGAATCGACATTAATATAATTATTGCTTTTTTCATATAGCTTTCGCCTCCGGGCATTTATTTTTTCCGCGCCCTGTTCCCTTTGAAGATTGTGTTCAATCGGCTATAGGCATCCCTCCGTATATCTCTTTTTATTTAATATTATCAGACATTATTGTCAATGTCAATTTTCCGTCCACGATCTACTTTTCTTTTAAACAGTGCCGCCGTTGGCGGCATAGGGTTGTCGAGGTCGCCAACCCCTACAAATTATAATAAAAAGCAAAACACCCGAAGCTGTTTTCACAACTCCGGGTGCTCTCGCGTATTCATTTAGTTGACTTTCGTCTCAGTTATCTTCACTCCGGGCTCGATAACATCGATGCACTTGACCGGGCACGCCTCGTGGCACTTGCCGCAGCCGACGCACTTGTCGTAATCGACCTTCGCGCAGAAGTTTTCGACCGTGACCGCGCCGTATTCGCAGGTCTTGACGCACTTCATGCAGCCGATGCAGCCCGCCTTGCACTCTTTTCTGGTCTGGGCGCCCTTGTCATGGTTCTTGCACATGACGGCGGCCTTTGCCTCGTGCAGGGGCATCAGATCGATAATGCCCTTGGGGCAGGTATTGACGCACATCTTGCAGGCGTGGCACGCGAGCGGATTTATTCTCGCAACTCCCTCGCAGATATGAATCGCGTCATAGGGACATACCTCAACGCAGTCGCCAAAGCCGATGCAGCCGTAGACGCACTCTTTCGGTCCGCCGAAAAGCTGAGTTGCCATTTTGCAGCTCTTGACTCCGACATAGTTGAGCTTCGTGTCCGTGTTGTGAATATTGCCCTGGCAGAGGACAACGGCAGTCATGGGGACAACATCCCCCGCCGCGAGTCCGGTTATTTTTGCAATAGCTTTGCTGACCTCAGCGCCGCCGGGCATGCAGCGTCCGGTGTCGGTGGTTTTGCCCTGAGAGAGGGCTGCCGCATAGCCTGAGCAGCCGGAGAAGCCGCACGCGCCGCAGTTTGCGCCGGGCAGCGCCGCCTGAATCTCCTCGGCCTTTTCGTCGACCGGGACAGCCATGACCTTTGACGCAACGGCGAGACCGAGACCGGCTATAAGTCCGATGACGGAGACGATGACAACCGCAATTATAATAAGATGCATATTATCCCGTCCTTTCTCAACCGAATATGCCGTCGACAACGCCCGAGAATCCGAGGAAGGAGACCGAGGTGAGCGATGCGGCAATGAGCGTTATGGGCAGACCCTGAAGGAATTTCGGCACGTCGCAGCTCTCAAGGCGCTCTCTGACGCCCGCGAACATGACCATGGCGAGCATGAAGCCGAGACCGCCGCCGAGCGAACGCATCATCGACTGGCCGAAATTGTAGTTGTTCTCAACGTTTATAAGCACGACGCCGAGCACCGCGCAGTTCGTTGTTATCAGCGGAAGATAGATGCCAAGCGCGTTATAAAGCGCGGGCATATACTTCTTGAGAATTATCTCGACGAGCTGAACGAGAGCCGCTATGACGAGAATGAATACTATAGTCTGGAGATATTCAAGATCATTGGGCACGAGCAGCTTCGCGTTGATGGGATATGTAACAGCAGTCGAGAGCAGCATGACGAATATAACGGCGGCACTCATTCCGACTGCGGTGTTGAGCTTCTTCGACACGCCGAGGAACGGGCAGATGCCGAGGAACTTTGCGAGAATGAAGTTCTCTGTAAGGATACCGGTAAGCAGTATTGAAAGCATTATTTTCATTTGCCTGCCGCCTCCTTTCCGTCCTTTTTGTTTTCAACTTCGCCGCGAAGGGAGCAGGAAGCCGCCATCGGGCAAGCCTCGCAGCCCTTGAGTTCCGCCTTTGAAAGACCCTTCTTGTCGGCAAGCTTGTTGGCGCAAGCCATGAGCAGACCGAACACGAAGAAGCCTCCGGGAGGCAGAATGAATATCAGCATGGGGCTGACGGAAGCCGGGATTATCTGAAGTCCGGCGATAGCGCCAGTGCCGAGCAGCTCTCTGACTGCGCCCATGAGGAGCAGCGCTGCGGTGAAGCCGACGCCCATGCCGAGACCGTCAACGGCGGAGGCCGCAACGGAGTTCTTGCAGGCGAACGCCTCGGCTCTGCCGAGGATGATACAGTTGACGACTATCAGCGGCAGGTAAACGCCGAGCTGAGCGTCGATCTGCGGGACGAACGCCTTGACGAGCATCTGGACTATTGTAACGAACGAAGCGATTATAACTATATAAGCGGGGATTCTGACCTTCTGGGGAATCACCTTTTTGAGCGCCGAAATGGCGATGTTCGAGCACACAAGGACTATCGAAGCTGCAACGCCCATGCCCAGCGCACTCTCGACCGAGGTCGAAACCGCGAGCGTCGGGCAGGTGCCGAGCACCAGACGGAGAACGGGGTTCTCAACGAGAATGCCCTTGGTAAACTCCTGAAAAAGACTCTTTTTCTTTGCCATTTTTTACTCCGCCCCCTTTAAATTGGAATCATAGTAGCTCAGCGCCTCATTGACTGCCGCCGTGACGGCTTTCGAGGTTATCGTAGCGCCGGTGAGCGCCTGGATCTCGTTGCCGGAGGCACTGTTTTTGTTGACTGCAATATCCTTGACCTTTCCCTTGAACTGGTCGAGGAAGCTGGCATTCTGGGCTTTCATGCCGAGACCGGCGGTCTCGTTGAGTTCGAGCGGCGAAATGCCGGTGACTGCGCCGTTTTTGTCGACTCCGGTCATTATCTTCACATCTCCGCCGTAGCCCTTGGAAACGGTGACAAAGACATAGCCGACTTCGTTGCCGCTTGCATCCTTGCCGACAGCGTAAGTGCCGCTGCCGCCCTTCATCTCCTGCGTTTCGCCGAACTGAGTCGCGGCGGGCAGGACTTTCTGCCTTGTTTCGACCTCGGTCTGCGCCGAGAGCTCGGCTATCTTCGGAGCCGTGACTTTATTCGTGACGGCAAGAAGAGTCGTGGCGACGAGGCATATCAGAAAGAGCGCTACAGTCGGGATGGCAAATTCCTTGAAATTCTTCATGCCTTCTCAGCCCCTTTCTTCTTTTTTTCCTTGACCGTGCCGAAAGGCTTCGGGGTGGTCAGATGCTCTATATGGGGAACGAGTATGTTCATAAGGATTATTGAGAACGAGACGCCCTCGGGCAGCGAGCCGAAGAGTCTGATGAACGAGGTCAGCAGACCGCAGCCGATGCCGAAGATTATTCTGCCCTTGAGATTGATGGGCGAGGTGGTGTAGTCGGTAGCCATGAAGAACGCGCCGAGCATAAGTCCGCCGCTGAGCAGCTGATAGGCGACAAAAGTGAAACTGCCCTTGCCGGCTATGAGCATTATAACGGCTACAGTGCCGATAAACGACAGCGGAATTGCGGGAGAGATTATCTTTCTTATCATCAGATAAACTCCGCCGATTATCAGCGCCACTGCGCAGGTCTCGCCGAGGCTGCCGCCGCGGATGCCGATGAGCATATCAACGAGGCTCGGCAGTCCGTCGGAGAGCTCGCCGCCCTTTGTCATCATGGTTAAAGGTGTTGCGGTGGTGACCGCTTCGGCGCCCTTGTCGAGCCACGAGAGGGGCTTTATCCATGTGGTCATGGCGGTCGGGAACGAGACCATGAGAATAATTCTTCCGGTTATCGCGGGGTTGACGAAGTTCTGGCCGATTCCGCCGAAGAGCTGTTTTACAACAACTATCGCGATGACGGAACCTATCGCCGCCTGCCACAGCGGAATAGACACGGGCAGGTTAAAGGCGAGCAGAAGTCCGGTGACGACCGCGCTCAGATCGCCGAGCGTGTTGCTGCGCTTCATGATTTTGCGCGACAGATACTCGGAGAGCATGCATGTGCCTATCGTTACGAGGCAGATGAGCAGGACGCGCGGACCGAAGAGCCAGACGGACGCCGCAAGGGCGGGAATCAGCGCGATAATAACATTGAGCATTATTCCGCTGACCGTCTGAGCCGAGCGCACATGGGGAGATGCGCTGACTGTAAGTTTCTTTTCAGGCATTTCAGGCATTTTTGCTCTTCTCCTCTCTCAGCATCTGTTTTGCAAGGCGCATATACTGGACAAGCGGCTTTGCCGCGGGACATGAATAAGCGCATGAGCCGCACTCCATGCAGACCATGGCGCCGGATTTTTCAAGCCTGTCTATATCCTTCGCCTTTATATAGCGTTCAACAAGCGTGGGCATAAGGCTCAGCGGACATGCCGCCGCACATCTGCCGCAGCGGATGCAGTCGCGCTCTTTCTTGACCTTCGACGCATCGTCGGCAAAGGCGAGAATGGCGTTGTTCTGCTTGAGAACGGGAATATCCGTGTTGACAACGGCAAGTCCCATCATCGGGCCGCCGGTTATTATCTTACCGGGTTCGGCTTTGAAGCCGCCGCAGAAGTCGATTATCTCGCCGACGTTCATGCCGATAGGCACGCGGACGTTCTTCGGGTCGGCTATCGCGGAGCCGTCAACGGTCAGCGAGCGGCTGACGAGCGGCTTGCCGCTCTTGAGATATCTTGCTATAAATGCGACGGAGGCGACGTTCATAACAACGCAGCCGACATCGGCGGGCAGCTTTCCGGGCGGAACCTTTCTGCCCGTGGCGGAAAGCACCATCATCTTTTCTGCGCCCTGAGGATACTTCGACTTTAGCGTCATGAGTCGCACCGCGTTATCCTCCGCAACGTCTCTGTCCGCTATAGCCTTGAGCACTTTGAAAGCCTCGGGCTTGTTGTCCTCTGCGGCGATAACAACGCGCTTGAAGCCGAGTATCTCTTTCAAAGTATAGATGCTCGAGAGGATGTCCCACGAATTTTCAAGGCACTCGCGGTAGTCAACGGTTATGTACGGTTCGCACTCCGCGGCGTTGACGATAAGCGTGTCAACATTCTTGTCGGGCGGGATACGCAGCTTGACATGCGTGGGGAAGCCCGCTCCGCCGAGTCCGACAAGGCCGGAATCCCTGACGGCGCGAAGGAAGCTCTCCTTGCCCGTCACCTTCGGCGGCTCAAGACCGTCGAAAAGGCGCATCTCGCCGTCGGACTCTATCTCCACCGCCTGAGTGATAACGCCGTTTGCAAGCGTCGCCTGCTTGACTGCGCTGACGGTACCGGATATAGATGCGTGGATCGGCGCGCTGAGGAATTTGTCGCTGTCGCCCACTATCTGTCCGACCGAAACTTTGTCGCCCGCTTTTACAGTGGGTGTGCACGGTACACCGATATGCTGCTGCATGGGCAGGAGCACTTTTTCGGGGACTGGAATTCTTACGACTTCACAGTCTGCGGTGTTCTTGTTGTGGTTGACATGCACGCCGCCGCGTACCTGCTTGACAGCTTTGAGAACACCGTCGAGTTTAACCGAGCTCATTTCTTCAACTCCTTATGATTAATTATTACTTCTTTATTATAAACCGCGTCTGTTTTTCGAGCGCCGGCATGACTATGCGCAGCACCGTTCCAGTAACAGCTCCGGTTATAAGCGAAAATATCAGCAGTGCCGGCGCATAGCCGAGCACGGCTCCCGTCCCCGTGAGCACCGCCGCGGCGGCGAGCTGACCTGCGTTATGGCATACGGCGGCGATTATCGACGCGCCGAGCAGACCGAATGGATCGGATTTTATTTTTGTTGCCGCCCACATCGCGAGGGTGCTGAGCACTCCTCCCGCGAGGCTCATGAAAAACGCCGTCGCGCCGCGTGTCATCAGCGCAAAGAACGCCTTGAACACTGTTATGCACATCGCCTGCGGCAGTCCGAGAGTAAGAACAGTGAACATCGTCACTATATTTGAAAACCCCGGCTTCGCTCCCGGCGGCAGAAACGGCAGAGAGGGAATCAGATTTTCAAGAAACGAGAGCGCGATCGCCTGGGCGCAAAGGATACCTAAAAGAGCGGTTTTTCTCGCTTTCATGGGCATATCCTCCCGGTCAGGGCATCGCGCCGCTTCTCCGAGCCCTCGAGCCTTATCACAACTCCTGCGGGCAGGCACGCGGCGGTGTCGCCCGGGCGGGTGAGTTTTCCCGATTTTACGCACAATTTATCGCGGCAGTCCGCGTCTTCGAACCAGACAGCGCCGTCCTTTATTTTTATCACGACCTTGGGGTCGGTGTCGGGTGTTATTGTCATATCAGCGTTCTTGTCGAGCGTTACGCGGCGATATACTTCGCCGCCCGCATAGATGACCGCCTCGGTTTTTCCGTTCGACGGCAAAAATCGCCATATCAGAAGAGCCGCGCCGACGCAGAGTATGACCGCTATCAATGCGATATCGGCTTTTTTTATGAATCTGCGCTGCATCTGTCTCCCCCGTTATAAAAGTTTGAATCCGTCCTTTTCAAGTTTGAAGCTGTCCGCGAGAGAGCCAGTGACCCTGACGCTCCTGTCATTGAACACGAACACAGCCTGCGCACCGTATTTTTCAAGCAGCGGCAGCGATTTTTCGTAGCCGAGCACAAAGCAAGCAGTCGAAAGCGCGTCGGACATAAACCCGTCACTGCAAACGACCGTCACGCTGACAAGTCCGCTCTCTGCGGGATAACCCGTTTTCGGGTCGAGTATATGGTGATAGCGCACGCCGTCGCGGTCAAAATACCGCTCGTAGCTGCCGGAGGTCGAAACACAGGTCGCGGGCAGAGTCAAAACCGCAAAGCTCTCAGTCGAGCTCTCCGAAAAAGGATCTCTTATACCGACAGTGAATTTTTCTCCCTCGCCGTAGAGAAGTATGCTCCCGCCGACGGAGACGACCGCGCGCTTTATTTTTGAATTTTCGAGCACTCCGCGCACCTCGTCGCAGGCAATGCCCTTGCCGACCGAGCCGAGGTCGAGCACCGTACCCGACGGTATTTTTATGCCATTCTCGTTTATCTCTATGGCGGAACCGGTGCCGTTGAGCGCCGAGTTTATTTCATCCTTGCCGGGCACTCTCTCATTGCCCGTGCCGAATCCCCAAAGGTCGCTGAGTCTGCCGAGCAGAGGGTCGAACGCGCCGCCGCTCGACTTTCTCAGCTCTTCGCACTTCGAGAGTATATCCCTCATCTTCTTTTCGGGGTCGTTTATCTTCCCGTTTGCAGAAGACGAAAAGAGAGTTATCTTAACGCTCTGTCCCGCCGCGTCGTTTATCTCGCTGACGGCGGATGTTTCGATATGGCGCGATAGGAGCTTGTTTTCGAGCTCCGATATGCAGTCAAAAATCGCTTCGCCGACCTTTTTCGCGTCTTTGCCCTCGATGTCCGCGCTGACGGCGGTGTTCATCATCGCAGACGAAGACGAGAACTCACGGCTCTGCTTTATGCCGTCATATGCCACGAGACCGACCAAAACGGCAGCCGCCGCGCACAAAAGCGCGATAATCAGCTTTTTCGAGCTTTTTTTCATCGGTCTCCCTCCGCAGTCAAAACTTCCATATACCTATAACATATATATTTTACATTGTTTTTCTTCAAACTTCAAGGACTTAAAATTGTCATTTCCGACGGCGAAAAAATATAGAAATATTTCTTTATCGATACAAAAATTGCTTTTTAAGCTCGATGTACAAAAAAATACAAAAATTTTATTGAAACTTAATAAAATTTCGTCCTTTTTATGGTGACAGAACTAAGAAAATATGGTATAATCTAACAAAATATTTCGATAATATTATCAGTTATGACGAAAATTTATTTTTGCCGTAACGCTAATATAAAGCAAATTTCGGAGATAATCTATGTTTGAACAGTCAATCAGCGTCGACAGAATGGAGCAGGCGGTCAGCCTGTTCGGCAGTTTCGACGAAAATATTAAAATGATAGAAAAAGAGTTCGATGTCGGCGTTGTCAGCCGCGGCTCGGAGATAAAGGTCACGGGCGAGGCAGAGAACGTCTCAAAGGGCGTGCGCGCAATAAATGGGCTTTTGATGCTCATCAACCGAGGCGAGGCGCTCAGCGACCAGAATGTCCGCTATGTCATCTCGCTCGTCAACGAGGGCAACGAGGATCAGCTTCCGCAGATGACTGCGGACTGCATCTGCATCACTTCAAAGGGCAGACCGGTCAAGCCGAAAACGCTCGGTCAGAAGAAATATATCGAAGCCATCCGCAAAAATACGGTCACTCTCGGCGTCGGACCCGCCGGCACCGGCAAAACTTATCTTGCGGTCGCCATGGCAGTGACGGCTTTTCGAGCAAAGGAAGTCAACCGTATAATTCTTACCCGCCCAGCAGTTGAAGCGGGCGAGAAGCTCGGATTCCTGCCCGGCGATCTTCAGCAGAAGGTCGACCCCTATCTGCGCCCGCTCTACGACGCGCTGTTCGATATGCTCGGCGCGGAGAGCTTCCAAAAGCAGCTCGAGCGCGGAAATATAGAAGTCGCGCCCCTTGCATATATGCGCGGACGCACGCTTGACGACAGCTTCATTATCCTCGACGAGGCGCAGAACACCTCGGTCGAGCAGATGAAGATGTTCCTGACCCGTCTCGGCTTCAACTCGAAGATGGTCGTCACGGGCGATATCACCCAGATCGACCTGCCTGACGGCAGGCGAAGCGGTCTCGTCGACGCGGTGAAGATTCTCAAAGATGTCGACGATATTCAAATTGTCAGGTTCAACGAGCGCGATGTGGTCAGACACAAGCTCGTTCAGGATATAATCAAAGCCTACGAAAAACACGAGGATGTGAAAAAAAGAAAATGAGAGGCAAAGTTAAGGTAATTATCACAAACGACCAGCATGAGGTCAAAATACCGACAGGAGTAAGAATGCTCGTGCGCCGCGCATGCACCGCGGTTCTGACACTCGAGGAATTTAACGATCCTGCCGAGATAAGCGTCCGCTTTGTGGACGACGAGGAGATACACAGACTCAACCGCGAATATCGCAACGTGGACAGGAGCACCGACGTGCTCTCGTTCCCCCTTGGCGAAAACGGAGTGTATGACACAAATCTTGACACGGGCGCAAAGATGCTCGGCGACATAGTCATTTCTATCCCCCACGCAGTCAGCCAGGCCGAGCGTTTCGGCCACACGCTCCAGCGCGAGATAGCATTCCTTACAGTACATTCGATGCTCCACCTGCTCGGCTATGACCACGAAAAAGGCGGAATCGAGAGCGTGCGTATGCGCGAAAAGGAGGAGACCGTCTTGACTCAGCTCGGTCTGCCCAGAAGCGGAAGCTACTATATGGGTGACGAATAAATGAAAGGTCTGCTCAAGAGCTTTGTCTATGCGGGGTCGGGCATCGTCACCTGCATCAGGCAGGAGAGAAATATGCGCGTGCACCTCGTGTGCATGATATATATGTATTCATATCTCCTGATCTATGACTTCTTCGAGGTCTCGCGCACCCAGTTTGCGATAATTTTTATCGCGAACGCGATAGTTGTCATGGGCGAGCTGTTCAACACCGCTATAGAGGCTGTTGTTGACATGGCGGAGGAGAAGTTCAGCGAGAGATACAACCGCCTTGCGAAAATATCGAAAGATACCGCAGCGGGAGCCGTGCTTGTCGGCGCGATATTCGCCGTTTGTACCGGCATTGCGATTCTCGCTCAGCCCGATGCGTTCAGGGCGATGTTCGCCTACTACGCAGAGAAGCCGTATATGATAGCCGTTTTGATCGCCAGCCTTGTGCTGAGCTTCACTTTCATATTCACGGGCTTCAATTTCAAGAAAAAAGACAAATAATATATAAAAAATCAATGACCGCTGACTGTCATATCAGCGGTCATCTATATGAGGAGAAGTTATGACTCAGACAAGAACCGCTTTCATCGCAATAGTCGGCTGCCCGAACGTCGGCAAGTCGTCGATACTCAACCGTCTGCTCGGCCAGAAGGTCGCCGTCGTGTCGCCAAAGCCGCAGACCACGCGCACGAAGATAATGGGCGTGCTGACCGAGGACGAGGTTCAGCTCGTTTTCACCGACACCCCCGGCTTCCATCGCCCGCGCACAAAGCTCGGCGAGAAGATGATAAAGGCGGTCAGCGACAGTATCTCGGGCGTTGACGCGTGCCTCTTTGTTGTTGAGCCCTCGGGCGAGCTGCGCGACGCGGAAAAAGACCTTCTCAAGAAGTTCAAGGACGAGAAAATGCCCGTCATTCTCGCCATAAACAAAATAGATTCAGTCAAGCAGAAAGAATTGCTTATCGAGCGCATGGCGCAGTTCTCCGCGCTCTATGATTTCGAGGCGATAGTCCCCTGCTCCGCGCTCAAGGGTGACGGATTCGGCGATCTAAAAGACGAGCTGTTCAAGCAGGCTCAGCCCTCGCCGCATTTCTTCCCCGACGACACTCTGACCGACCAGCCCGAGCGCGTGCTCGCCGCCGAGATAATCAGAGAGAAGCTTTTGAATCTTCTCGACGACGAAGTGCCGCACGGCGTTGCTGTATGCATAGAAAGAATGCACGAGCGCGAGGACTCGAATATAACCGATATCGACGCCACAATCTACTGCGAGCGCGAGAGCCACAAGGGCATAATAATCGGCAAAAAGGGCGAGATGCTCAAAAAAGTCTCGACAAAGGCGCGCGAGGATATGGAGCGCTTCTTCATGTGCAAAATCAACCTCCACTGCTGGGTGAAGGTCAAAGAGGGCTGGCGCAACAGAGAGGGACTCATACACAATTTCGGGCTCGACAACGAATAAAATTTTTCCTATCATAAATGCGCCGCGCAGTGAAAAAAATATTTTTACACTGCACGGAGGAGCGCACATCGCGCGTTTATCATAGATGAAAAATACGGACAAAAACACGATTCAGAATGCATGGAACGCCTTTGAAATGAGCGGCAGGGTCGAGGACTATCTCCGCTATGCAAAGACGAATATCCGCGTGGGAGGTGAAACAGCAAGTGCAGACGCAGACAGAGGGTCTGATAATCAAGTCCCGCGATATCAATGAAAATGACACCGTCGTCAAAATTCTGACAGGCGACCTCGGGCTCATCTCCGCCTTTGCCAACGGCACGAAGAAAGTGAAGAGCCGAACCGCGAGCGCCGCCGTTTCGCCGATGACATACTCCCGTCTGACCCTCTACCGCGGGCGCGAGAGCTACATAGTTGACGACGCAAAAGCGATAGATGTGTTTTTCGGGCTGCGCGAGGACATTGAAAAATTATCGCTCGCAAACTATTTCTGCGAGCTTGCGGGCGAGTTTTCGCCCGAGAACACCGAGGCTCACGAATTCTTGAGCCTGACGCTGAATTTACTTCATCTGCTGTCCGAGGACAAGCGGAGCGTAGATTTCTTAAAACCCGTCGGCGAGCTTCGTATGCTCGCGCTCGCTGGATATATGCCAGACCTCGCCGGATGCCAATCCTGCGGGAACGAGTTGCCAGACGAGCCTGTTTTCAGCCTGCGCCATGCGGGATTTTTCTGCCGCTGCTGTGCACCCGACGGCGAGGGAATACCCGTGACTCCCGGCGTGATAAACGCGATGCGCCATATCTGCACCTGCGATGACCGCGCGCTTTTCGCCTTCCGTATGCCGGACAGCTCGCTGAAAATTCTCGGCGATATCACCGAACGCTACCTGCTTCTCCAGCTCGGGCATAAGCTGAGAACACTGGATTTTTACAAGAGCATAAAGATGTGAGTGCGGGGTGAGGATATGCAAATAAAAGAAGCTATCGTTAAGCGGATAAAGAACATCTGCCTTGAGCGCGGTATAAAATATAACGAGCTCGCAACACGTTCCGGCGTTACACCGTCAACAGTTTACAGTATGCTCGACCCGAGCCGCCGTGATCTGTCGGTTATAACTCTCAAAAAGCTCTGCGACGGGCTTGATATGACAATAACCGAGTTCTTTGACGACGACATATTCAAGACCCTCGAACAGGAAATTCAATAAAAACTTCAACCGGGCGGATATCCGTCCGGCTGTTTTTATCCCGTCGTGCTCTCGTTCTGCGCGGCATTTTTTGTCGGGAAATCGAAGCCCTGCATGAAGCCGTCGAGCTCGGTCGAGCAGATGTCGCCGCCTATCACCGCACCCTCGTAGACGAGGATATTCGCCTGCACCGTCCCGCTGTCGCTCTCATAGCCGGGGTAATTTTTTATGTTGTATGTCCAGCGCTTTGCGCGCTTTCCCGCATAAGGCGTCAGGTCGAGGTTCTGCGCTTTCTGAATCTCATTGTATTTTTCATATCCCCTGTCGAATTCGGCGGGGATTATAACTTCTGCGACCTCGACCGGATCCTCCTCGATATCCCAGCCGAACTGAGACAGAAACGCCGCGCGTTCCGAGGCGTTCGACGCCTTGAGGCTTATCGCGTTGTCCTTTACCGCGGGCTTGCCGCGATTTATCAGCAGCACCACCGCCGCCACGGCGAGCACCGCCGCGAATGCAGTCAAGGCAATTTTCAGCTTTGAGGATTTTATTGAAAACACAAACACTTTTCTCCGCCCCTTCGCGCTTATAAAGATAGTTGATATATATGCTCATTTCTCCCGCTTTATCACGGTTGACAAATCTTGCTGAAATGGTAATATTATACTGTAACTTATTTCACATTTCGGAGGCAGGAAAAAGCATGAAAAAATGCAGTCTCATCCCCTTTGCCGTCCTCGCCGCAGCAGCGGGCGCAGGCGCGGCGGTCGGCAGAAAATTAAAGACCGACAAGGCTTTCCGCCGCGACTTTGACGACGCTGTCGGAAAAGGTATCCTCGCCGCCGTCGGCAAGATTGCCGACAAACTCCCCGAGCCGAATTTCGGCGATATTTCCGACTATGAGAGCCATGATTTTTATCCCGGACACAGTGAGTTTGCCACATCGGGCAAGCGCGGTTCAAGATGGCGTCTCGGCTACGCCCGCCGCAGCCTTGTCCCCGACGACTACAATCAAAAGGACTACTACATAGCGGGCTATCTCTCCTATCCGCCGAATATAATGAGCGGCGTTATCGACGATCAAGCGGTGCGCGTTATCTGCCTCGACGATTCGAGCGGACGCGGGAGCGTGGTTTTCGCCGTCATTGACTGCGTCGGAATATCCGGCACGGACATACGTCGCATACGCGAGAGGCTGGCAGACTTTGCAAAAGAAAACAACATCGTTTCCGTAAATATTTCATCTATCCACTGCCACAGCGCGATTGATACACAGGGTCTCTGGGGCGATCTGCCGAAGATGCTCAAGAACAATGTCAAGGCTATCAAGGACGGACGGTATGACGATATTATCTCCGGGCGCGACCCCGAGTTCATGGAGAATCTGTTTGAAAAGACCGCAGACGCGATAAAAGAGGCGTTTGATTCTATGCAGCGCGGAAAGCTCACCTATGTGCGCACCGACGCTATCGACTTCGCGCGCGACAAGCGCCCGCCCTATGTCTGGGACAAAGACATAGTCCGCCTGCGCTTCATTCCCGACAACGGCTCGGAAGAGACTGTAGCTGCATTCATGGCGGCTCACCCGACCGCGCTCGGCGCGAAGAACACCCTGCTCAGCTCCGACTACATCGCATCGATGGAGCAGGAGATAAACAAAGCGGGCAAGAACTTTATATTCTTCCAGGGCGCGGAGCTTGCGATAGCCCAACAGCGCGACTGCATAACCGAGCATGACGGCTCGGAGGGCTGGCAGGAATACGGCAAGACTCTCGGACGCTTCCTGCTCTCTATCCCCGAAGAGGACGAGAGGCGCGTCGCGACTTTCATAAACATTAAAAACCGCGAAATATTTATCCCGGCGGACAACCCGATACTCATCTCCGCCGCAAAAGCAGGACTCGTTGACAACACAGTTCTGCACGACCCGAGCGAAAAATCCGGCTACTGCTTCGTCAGCGAAATCGGCTATGCGGAGATAGGCAAGGAGCTGTCCCTCGCGCTCATCCCCGGCGAGCTTGCGCCCGAGATTCTGCTCGGCGGCGCATACGGCGCGGACGAGAGCTTCAACCGCACCGCGTGGGAATATCCGCCCATGCGCGACATGATTCCCGATGGCAGAGAGCTGAGCGTTATAGGTCTGTGCAATGACGCGATGGGATATATCCTGCCCGACAACGACTACGGCAGCGTCATAGCAAAAGACCACTACGAAGAGGCTGTCTCGGCGGGAAAACGCGCGGGGTCAACAATAACAAAAGCTTTCGGAGAGCTTGTCAAAAGTCTCCGATAAAAATAAAATACAACGGAGGGAAACCCCATGCGCAAAAACATCCGGCGAATCTTCAGCATCATTCTTGCGGCGATACTGCTGCTCTGCGCAAGCCTGCCCGTTTTCGCAAAGAGCGAAAAATGCTCCTGCGGCACTCCGCCCGTAATCTACGTCGCGGCCTTGGGCAGCGCGAAGCTCTATCTTGACAAGGGCACGGAGAACGAGCGACTGCTGTTCAGACCCGACACCGCCGCTTATCTGCGCCTTGCCGCACGTCTCGCCCCGGCAATAGCGCGTCTCGCCATAGACAAGAACTATGACGCTTTCGGCGACGCGCTCATCGATGGAGTCCGCGGCGTCTTCGGCGATTTGCAGATGGACGAAAACGGCGACTCCACAGACTGCGTGACCTCGGACGCCAAGCTGCCCGACAACCCCGACCACGGCGTTGACAAGAGCTACTATTTCGCCTACGATTTCCGTGAGGACCCGCTCACGGTTGCGGATAAGCTGCACGAGTACATCGCCTGCGTAAAGAAGCTGACCGGACATGACACCGTGCTTCTTCGTGCCTCGTCCATGGGCGGCGTTATGACCATGGCGTATTTCTACAAATACGGTACCGACGGCATCGACGCGTGCATCTTCCAGTGCTGCCCGATTCTCGGCACACAGGTTGCGGGCGACCTCTTCACAAAGAAAATCACTATCGACCCGGACGCCCTCGTGCGCTACGCCTCCCAGCTCCCGACCGATGAGCAGTGGCAGTCCGATCTGCTCTGCATAGTGCTTGATATGTTAAATTACGCGGGTGTTTTCAAAGCACTCGTCGGCGTTGCGGATAAGCTGCTCGAAAATCTGACCGACAGGGTCTTTGACGAGCTCATGTACCCGGTGTTCGGCTCGATGCCCGGAATATGGAGCTTCGTGACCGACGACGAATACGAGCAGGCGAAGAAAATGACTTTCAACGAGAACACATCAAAGAAGCTTATCTCCCGCCTCGACGAATATCACTACAACGTCCAGTGCAAGGCGGGCGAGATACTGAACAGAGCTAAGAACAACGGCGTAAAAATAATGATAATCGCGGGCTACAACAAACAGCGTACCCCTCTCGTCGAGTCCTATATGTCAAACAGCGACGCGACGGTTGACACGAAATACGCCTCCGTCGGCGCTATCGTTGCCGATCTCAATTCAACTCTCCCAGACGGCTATGTTCAGAAGAACGAAGCAGGTGTTCACGACCATCTTTCAAAGGACGGCGTGATAGACGCATCGACCTGCCTCATGCCCGAGAACACGTGGTTCATAAAAGATATGCTCCACTGCAAGATTCACGATGGGCACAAGGCGATGTACAACTGGTTCTTCTATTCAGAGTCTCAGCCCGATGTCTGGTCAAACGAAAAATATCCGCAGTTTTTGCAAAACGATGTGAACGCGAAAACGCTCACTCCTTTAGGCACCCAAACAAGACCCGCTGCATCGAACGGCGGTTCGGGCAGCTCGAAAGAGCCTCTGACTCCGCAGACCGGCTCGGCATCCTTTGCGGCGGTTATCCCGCTCTTATTCGCCCTGCCCACCGTAGTTGTTTCGAGGCGGCGCAAACACTCATAAGAGAAAATTGCAACAGCCGACGGCCATGTGTTCCGCTGTCGGCTGTTTGTTCTTTATTTAACGGTTAAATATTTGTAAATCCTACTTCTTCGGGCTTGAAATAGGAGTAAATAATGTATAAAATAAGACTGTAAATCAAGTGCTGCTTTTTATACGGCACAACAAGAAAGGTCGTGCAAAGATGGCAAGATTTCTCTACTCCGCCTTTTCCGACGAAGCCGCCGACAGCATCGACGGCCAGATAGCCGCCTGCAAGGCAAACGGCGTGACACACATGGAACTGCGCGGCGTTGACGGCAAGAACATCTCCGAGTTCACCGTTGACGAGGCAAAGGCACTCAAGGAAAAGCTTGACGCAAACGGCATGAAGGTCTCTTCCATAGGCTCTTACTATGGAAAGATCGAGATAACCGACGATTTTGAGCCCCATTTCGAGGGCTTCAAGAACACAGTTGAAGTGGCGAAGATACTCGAAGCGAAGTATATCCGCCTGTTCAGCTTCTATTTCACAAAGGGCGAGAGCTACGAAGAGTACCGCCCGGAGGTCATGCGCAGAGTCAGAGCCATGGCTGAATATTCAAAGGAGCGCGGAGTCCTCTGCTGCCACGAGAACGAGCGCGGTATTTACGGCGATATCCCCGAGAGATGCCTCGATCTCCACAAGGAGCTCGGCGATGTCATCGGCGGAATTTTCGACCCCGCGAACTATATTCTCAACGGCGTTGACATTCTCCCCGCATATGAGCTGCTCGAGCCCTACATCACCTATATGCATGTAAAAGACGCGATAGGCGCCGAGGAGACAGTTGTCCCCGCAGGTCATGGCGATGCTCATTTTGATGAGCTCATCCGCCGCTTCAACAAAAAAGAGGGCGAGAGATTCCTCTCCGTCGAGCCGCACCTCAAGGTGTTTGATGCACTCAAGACCATTGAGCGCGACGACAGCCTTTCAATAAAGATGGATAAGTTCACTTATCCCGACAATAACGCTTCATTTGCCGCCGCAGTGAACGGCATAAAGGAAGTTGTCGCAAGAGTCAAGACCCTGCGCTACGGCATAATCGGCGTTGGCAACATGGGTTCCGCTCACCTCGGCTATTATCTCGACGGACTCATCCCCGAGATGGTTCTTACCGCGATAGCCGATATCGATCCCGCAAAGCTTGAGCGCGCCGAGAAGAAATGCCACGACAGAAGCTGCGAGATAAAATGCTTTGACTCTGCCGAAGCCCTCATTGACTCGGGCGAGGTCGACGCTGTTATAGTCGCAACGCCGCACTATTCTCACCCGCCGATAGTCGAATACGGTCTGACTCACGGCGTCCATGTGCTCAGCGAAAAGCCCGCAGGCGTCTATACAAAGCAGGTTCGCGAGATGAACGAAGTCGCCTCAAAGAGCGACAAAGTGTTCGCGCTGATGTTCAATCAGAGGACAAATCCCATGTATATCAAGCTGCGTGAAGTCGTGCAGAGCGGCGAATACGGCGAGCTGCACCGCTTCAACTGGCTCATCACCGACTGGTACCGCACGCAGGCATATTATAACTCCGGCGGATGGCGCGCAACCTGGAGCGGCGAGGGCGGCGGCGTCCTGCTCAACCAGTGCCCGCATCAGCTCGACCTGTGGCAGTGGATAACCGGCATGCCCGCATCCATTCAGGCGCAGTGCTCCATCGGCAAGTGGCACAACATTGAAGTTGAGGACGATGTGACCATATACGCCGAATATCCCAACGGCGCGACCGGCGTGTTCATCACGACGACCGGCGACGCACCCGGCACGAACAGACTCGAAATAACGCTCGACCGCGCGAAGATAGTCTGCGAGAACGACAGGATAAGAGCCTATGTCCTCGACCAGTCCATGACCGAGTTCAGCAAAACCGCCGAAGAGGGCTTCGCGAAGCCCAACGGTCACTGGGAGGATATCGACTACGTCGACACGGACACCGAGCAGCATGTCGCAGTCACAAACGCATTTGCGGCGCATATCCTGCACGGCACTCCGCTCATCGCGCGCGGCGAAGAGGGCATCAACGGTCTGACTATCTCGAACGCGGCGCACCTGTCCTCATGGCTCGGCAAGAAAGTTACCCTCCCGATAGACGAGGATCTGTTCTATGCCGAACTTCAGAAGAAAATTGCCTCGTCTTCTGGCAAGAAAGAGCCAGTGAAGGAAGTTGTCGTTGAGGATATGTCCTCGACCTACGGCTCATAATCGAAAGAAAACAGAGGTAGAATATGAAGATATCTATCGTGGGCTGCGGCGGAATAAGCCGCACCCACATCGGAGCCGTCCGCGATATACCGGACGCCCGGATAATCAGCGTTGCGGACTGCATCCCCGAGCGCGCCGAAGCGGCGGCAAAGCAGTGCGGTGCAAAGGCATATACGAGCCTTGAAGACATGCTCGCGGGCGAAAAGCCGGATGTTTTACATATCTGCACCCCGCACTATCTCCATGTTCCGATGGCGGTCTACGCGATGGAGCGCGGAGTCGATGTGCTGTGCGAGAAGCCGTGCGCCATGACGGAAGGCCAGCTCAATGAGCTGCGCGAATGTCAGCGCAGGACGGGGCGGCAGTTCGGAGTCTGTTTTCAGAACAGATATAACCGCTCGGTGCAGTATCTCAAAAATATCATTGATTCAAAAATATGCGGCGAGCTTATCGGCATGAGGGCTTTTGTCACCTGGAAGCGCAACGCGGACTATTACGCGAGCGGCGACTGGCGCGGCAAAAAAGCGACCGAGGGCGGCGGAGTGCTGATAAATCAGGCTCTGCACACGCTCGATCTGATGAATATGCTCGGCGGAAATGTAAAAGCCGTGACCGCACATGCTTCAAACGACCATCTCAAGGGCATAATAGAAGTTGAGGACACGGTGAGCGTATTTGCCGAATTTTCGCAGGGCTTTCGCGGAGTGTTCTTCGCAACGACCGCAAACGCCGTCACCTCGCCAATAATGCTCGAAGCAAACTTCGCCGACCGTTCGGTACGCATCGAGGGCGACAGCGTGTTTGAACTAAAGGACGGCAAGCTCACCCCGGTGCTCGCTGCGGACAAGTTCGACAACCACGGCAAGCTCTGCTGGGGCAGCGGACACAGCGCGCTGATACGCGATTTCTACGACGCGGTCAAAAATAACCGCCCGTTTGCAATAGATGCAGACGAGGGCGGCAAGGCGATCGAGCTCCTGCTTGCCGTGTACAAGAGCGCTGAGGCAGACGAACGCATAGAGTTATAAAAAAGAAAGGGAAGATTGAAATGCAGATGACTTTTCGCTGGTTCGGCGACACCAAGGACACGGTATCGCTCGAACAGATAAGGCAGATCCCCGGCGTCAAGGGCATTGTCCCCGCGCTGCACACCCTGCCCGCAGGCGAAGTATGGCCGCTCGATATGGTCATGGACATGAAGCACGAGATCGAGGCGGCAGGCCTTACGATGGAGTGCATCGAGAGCGTCAACGTCCATGAGGATATCAAGCTCGGCAACGAAAACGCAGACAAATATATCGACAACTATATCGAATCCATCCGCAATCTCGGCAAGGCGGGCGTCAGGGTGATATGCTACAACTTCATGCCCGTTTTCGACTGGACGCGCACCGACCTCGCCATGGATATGGGCAACGGCGCGACCTGCCTGTCATATAACGGAGCACAGATCGAGGGCAAGAGCCCCGAGGATATGTTCCGCGAGATTGACGAGAATTCGAACGGCTACGCGATGCCCGGCTGGGAAACCGAGCGCATGGGCGAGATAAAGGAGCTGTTCCAGAAATACAGGGGCGTGACCGAGGACGATCTCGTTGAGAATCTCCGCCACTTCCTGCGCCGCATAGCTCCCGTCTGCGAGGACTGCGGAATCAAAATGGCTATTCATCCGGACGATCCGCCATGGGGCATCTTCGGTCTGCCGAGGATAATCAAGAACACCGCAGATCTCGAACGCCTGCTCTCGCTCGTTGACAGCGACATAAACGGCATCACCTTCTGCACCGGCTCGCTCGGCGCGTCAAAAGACAATGACCTGCCTGCGATGATAAGGAAATTCGGCGACAGGATATATTTCGCGCATCTGAGAAATGTCCTCAGGCGCGACGGCTGGTTCAACGAGACCTCCCACCTGTCCTCGGACGGCTCACTCGATATGTACGAGATAGTCAAAGCGCTCTATGAGAGTGGATTTGACGGCTATATCCGCCCCGATCACGGCAGAATGCTGTGGGGCGAAAAAGCCCGTCCCGGCTACGGTCTGTACGACCGCGCGCTCGGAGCGGCATATATAAACGGACTCTGGGAAGCTGTTTCAAAGTCCGAAAGGGAAGGAAGATAACCATGGTACACGAAAATCTTAACGGTCGCGTTGCGGTCATAACCGGCGGCGGCGGAGTTCTCTGCAGCGGATTTGCAAAGGATCTTGCGGCTCAGGGTGTAAAGGTCGCGATACTCGACCTGCGCGAAGAGGCGGCTCAGAAGGTCGCGGACGAGATTAAAGCAGCGGGCGGCGAGGCTCTTGCAGTCGGCTGCAACGTGCTCGAGAGCGAAAGCCTTGAGGCGGCGCGCGAGAAGATAAACGCCGCGCTCGGTTCATGCGATATTCTCGTCAACGGCGCGGGCGGCAACTCTCCGCTCGGCACGACGACCAAAGACACGCTCGAGCTCGAGGACATAGCCCACAAGGCGGAGGGAGTCAAGACTTTCTTCGACCTCGACCCCAAGGGCATTGAGTTTGTTTTCAATCTTAACTTCCTCGGCACGCTGCTCACCACACAGTGCTTCGCAAAGGACATGATAGGCAAGGAGAACGCGACGATTCTCAACATCTCCTCCATGAACGCCTACAGACCGCTCACGAGAATCCCCGCATATTCTGCGGCGAAGGCGGCTGTTTCGAACTTCACCCAGTTCATGGCGGTTCATTTTGCCGATGTCGGCATCAGAGTCAACGCGATAGCTCCCGGCTTCTTCTCGACGAACCAGAACAAGACTCTGCTCTTCAACGAGGACGGCTCGCTCACCGCGCGTTCGAACAAGATAATTACCCACACTCCCCTGCGTCGCTTCGGCGTGCCCGAGGATCTGACGGGCGCTCTGCTGTTCCTCTGCGACGAGAGCCAGTCCGGCTTCATAACCGGCGTTATTCTCCCCGTCGACGGCGGCTTCTCCGCTTATTCGGGAGTGTAAAATCCATATAAATCGGATTCCCGATTTGCAGAATTCTCAAATAAACAACGCTGTCCATTGAAATACATGGGCAGCGTTGTTTTGTGTTGTGGTGTGTGATTGGCAATTGGGATTTATCTTTCCGTTCATATACAAATAAACATCCGCAGCAAGTTTATCTGCCGCGGATGTCCGTTGTCCTATACACCGCCAGCTTGAGGCGGATTTTTTATATTTATTCTTTTCCTGCCTTTCTTTCTTCTTCCTCGTATGTTGTAACGATTGCCTGGGATATCGCCACCATGGTACGCCTGACTCTGCGCGCCATCTCCTCCGGCGGCTCCGGGTCGGAGCCGTTGAGCCAGCGGATGAGCGCCGAGACCATGCCATCGGCAAGGAATGTCACAAGAAATTCCGTGTCCTCTTCGCTGTCAAACAGATTGCCGACAAGCTCTTTGAGAACCGGTTGTATCTGCATGCGGAAATAGTCCCTGAACGAGTTCTGCCCGGTTATCTGAAGCGCGTTGCGGTAAAACTCGCGGTCGGCATAAAAATATTCGCATATTTCTTCAAATTTCGTAATATGATCCGGTCGGTTGCGAATCTCGCTGAACTCCGTGTCGAATATCCAGTTGACAAGATCGTATTTGTCGCAGAAATGATAGTAAAAGCTCTTGCGGTTCATCCCGCATTTCTCGCATATGTCTCCGACGCTTATCTTCGTCAGCGGCTGGGTCTTCATCAATTCCTTGAGCGACGAAGCGAGCGCTCTTTTCGTTATGAGCGAATCCGGCATATTCCCTCTTTCCTCCCTTTATTTTCCCTTTATGTTATATTATATCACAAAATTCGCTGTGTTTCAACCCCTGCGATTTTTGCGCCGCCGATTACTTCATTGCCGATATAAAACGCCGCAAACTGCCCGGGAGTGACCGATCTCTGAAGCTCAAAAAAAGTGACGCGTGCCGTATTTTCAGACTCAAATTCAACATGCGCGGGCGCCGCGGGGGCTCTGAATCTTATCTTGACATCGCAGTCGAAGCTGCCGCTCATTTGCGCGCTTATCGCGTTTATGCCCTCGACTGTAAATTCCTTTGCATACTGCGCGCCGTTCTCGCCGAGGATAACAGCGTTTTGCTCCGGAACGATGCGTGTGACGAACATCGGGCGACCGAACGCACCGAGCCCCTTGCGCTGACCGACGGTGTAGTTCATTATACCCTTGTGCCTGCCGATGACATTGCCCTGCGTGTCGAGAAAATCGCCCTCGCCCATGTCTTTGAATCCGTGCGAGCGGATAAAAGATGAATAGTCGTTGTCGGGGATGAAGCAGATCTCCTGGCTGTCCTTTTTCTGCGCGACCGGCAGAGAAAATTTCTCCGCAAGGGCACGGATAGCGCTCTTTTCCATCCCGTCTATCGGGAACATCGCGTGGGCGAGCTGAAATTCAGAGAGCATGCAGAGAAAATAGCTCTGATCTTTCGCGCTGTCTGAGCGCAGGAGCTTTGTGCGTTCGCCGCTTTTGTCGAGCGAGGCATAGTGCCCTGTCGCGACATAATCGCCGCCGTTTTCGAGGGCGAACTTGAGCATCGCGCCGAATTTTATCTCTCTGTTGCAGACGACACAGGGGTTCGGAGTCGCTCCGCGCAGATATTCGGCGGCAAAATAGTCCATGACCTTTTCTTTGAACTCGCCGCGCAAATCGAGCACGCAGTGTTCTATTTTAAGAGCCTTCGCCACATTTTTCGCGTCCTCAATGTCGCCGTCCGCGCCGTCGTCGGGCTTCAGGCGCAGTGTTACACCCACGATATCATATCCGCGCTCTTTTAGCAGAGCCGCGGCAACGGAGCTGTCAACTCCGCCGCTCATGCCTATAAATACGCGCTCCAAGCTTTCGCCCCCTTTCGATTCTTTGTTGATTATACCATATCCCGCCCGACTATGCAAAGCAACTTAAATTTTACATCCCGAAATCATTTCGTTTTCTGCGGAATATTTTTATATATTTTTTGTTATGATGCTTTTTACGTGTTATTTTTCGGTTAGCGCATGATTACCGGAAAATAAAATCTTGAAATCCGCTTGCAGAAAGCGGCAAAAAAGAGTATAATAAAAGATATATTGAGGGATTATGCGCTTTAGATACACGCACAGACCCGTGCGCCGCAATCGTATATACACGGTTCACTTTCGTTGACAATGCGGCTTTGGTCATTGCCGGGTCTTATTTCCAAGGGAGGATTTATTTTGTCAGTTGATCTACACTGTCACACGAAGTTATCAAACAGTTCCATGGGTATTGACGACCTTATTATGCTCGCAAAAAAACGCGGCGTCGATACCATTTCTATCACAGACCATGACTGCCAGGCAGGTTCCGTCCGCGGCAGGATCATCGCCGCGAGACGCGGAGTGACCGTTGTCCCCGGCGTTGAACTGTCCGCATCGGATGCCGAAACCGGCCGTCAGGTACATATTCTCGGTTACTTCTGCGACAGTCCGGACAGGCTCGAGGAGCTCTGCCACAAGAACAACGCCGCGCGCAAAAAAGCGGGGCAGTATATGATTCTCAAGGCGGCTCAGCGTTATCCTATCTCCGCCGAGCTTGTCATGAAATGCGCTGCCGGTTCGACCGGAATCTTCGAGGAACATATTATGCACGCACTCGTCGAATGCGGTATCACCCAAGATTTTCACGGCGATATATATAACGAACTTTTCAGCCCCGACAGCCCGAAAAATATTATAGTCGAGCCGAAGTTCGTCGGCGTAAAAGAAGTTATCGACGCCATTCACGGTGCGGGAGGCATAGCTGTCCTCGCTCACCCGTATAAATATAACAGCGTGCCCGGGCTTGACCGATATGTAGAATACGGCATCGACGGCATCGAGGTCTGGTGTCCGTCGAGCAGCGAAGAGCAGCAGAACGATATGCTCGACTACGCAAGGACTCACAAGCTCCTCGCAATAGGCGGCTCGGACTTCAGCGGAATGTATAACAAAGGCACCGTCAGCGTCGGCGATTTTGCTACGCCCGCCGCCGATTTCAAGGCGCTCAGCGACTACAAGACGATGCTCAAAAAGCGCGCCAAATAAGTTAGGAGGGATCGCAATGCGTCCCGAAGAGGATAAGGATATCAAAGTATTCCATCCGTCAAATGAAAAGAAAGAACAGGCTGATGAATCAGCCGACCTCAGCCAGGATATACTGCACGCCGTACAGGAGCTTGACGCCCAGCGCTCAAACGGTAATCTCCGCCGCGCACGCAAGCTCGGCAGGAGTCTCGCGCAGTTCACGCCCGAAAACGCGGCGAAGCTCGGCGGGATAGACATAAAGGCAAAAGGCGGAGTCGACCCGCAGGAGCTGCCGTCAAATGTGCTCTATCAGGCGCGCGTGCTCATGCTGTTCACCGCGCAGCTGACTCTCCACCTCCTGCTGCCGCCGGTCATCTCGAACGAGGCGGTAAACGCCATGTACGACGATCTGAGCGAAGGTTTCTATGACAATGTCATGGAGGGCGCTTCGTTTTCGATATATTATCTCGCTGTCAGAAAGGCGTTCAACATCAGCGCAAACATCGGAAAGGGCTTCGCAATGCTCTGCGGAGACGAGGATTCCGACGAATACGCAAAAATCGGAACGCTGGTCTACAATCTGTCGGACGAATATGTCACCCGACGGGTCAACGAAGCGGGATTTAAAAAATTGAGCTAAAACAAAAGCCGAACGGATTTTTCTCCGTCCGGCTTTATTTTATTATATCATTTCGGCTTCTTTCCCGAGATATTTGCAGTATTCCTGTGCCGTCATGAGCTTAGCCGTCCGCTCGGCGTCGCCGAACTCGGCGAGCCATGAGCCGTATGGGTCGCTGTTTATGCTCTGCGGGTCGTCGAGCAAGTCGTCGTTTATTCTCAGCACAGTTCCGCTTATCGGCGCGGAGATATCCCAAACGCCCTTGAACGCCTCGGCGTCGCCGATGACCTCGCCGGACTGATAATATTCGCCCTCGTCGCAGAGGTTGAGAAAAGATATTTTCCCGCGCTTTTGCGGCACGAAGTCGGATATCCCGACCCTCGCCGTGCCGTCGGGCATGAAATCGACCCACTCATGCGAGGCGGTGTAAAGTAACCCGCGCTTTACTTTCATATGCCGAAATATTCCTTCGCGTTGTTGAACGAGATGTCGCAGACTATCTTCTTGAGCGTGTCCATATCAGCGGGATAGAGTCCGCGCTCGACCATGCTGCCGATAAGATCACAGAGTATGCGGCGGAAATATTCGTGGCGAGGATAGGACAGGAACGAGCGCGAATCCGTCACCATGCCGACGAACTTCGAGAGCACGCCGGTGTTCGCGAGCGCTTTCATCTGCTCGCGCATGCCGTCGATATTGTCGTTGAACCACCACGCCGAGCCGAACTGAATCTTCGACGCCGCCTGCGAATTCTGGAAGTTGCCAAGCATCGCGCCGAGAACATAATTGTCCTTGGGGTTGAGCGTGAAGAGGATGGTCTTTGGCAGAAGATCTTCAACATCGAGGGAGTCGAGCAGGCGCGAAAGATTGTCCGCAACCTCGTGGTCGGCTATCGAGTCGAAACCGCTGTCCGGGCCGAGAGATTTGAACATACGCGAATTGTTGTTGCGCGTTGCGCCGATGTGTATCTCCATGCCCCAGCCGCGGCGCGCGTATTCTTTTGCAAAGAAGCGCATAAGCTCGGTCTTGTATTCGTCAACTTCACATTCGCTCAGCTCCTCGCCGCCGAGGGCCTTTTTGAACACTCTGTCGAGCTCCGCCGCATCGGCGCGCTTATAGGGCACGCGGGTAAATGCGTGGTCGCTCGCGCGGCAGCCCATCTTTTCAAACAGGTCGATTCGGCTCAGGAGCACTTCGGTAAGCTTTTCGTAGCTGTCGACTTTTTCGCCCGAAGCCTTTTCAAGAGCCTTCACCCAGTCGCGGTAGCCGGGCAGCTCGATGCCGAGCGCCTTGTCGGGTCTGAACGCCGGGATAACGCGGCATTTGAAGCTCTTGTCCTCGGCGATGAGCTTGTGATATTCGAGGCTGTCCGCTGCGTCGTCGGTCGTGCAGAGGCACACGACATTCGAGTTTTCAATAAGCTCGCGCGGGGTGAATCCGCCCGCCGCTATCTTCGCGTTCGCGCGGTTCCAGATATCCTCCGCCGTCTTTTCGCTCAGCGGCTCATATATGTCAAAATATCTCTGAAGCTCGAGGTGAGTCCAATGATAGAGCGGGTTGCCGAGAAGATACGGCATTATCTTCGCCCACGCCATAAATTTTTCGCGCGGGGTCGCGTCGCCCGTGATGTACTTTTCCGGGACGCCGCAGGAGCGCATTGCGCGCCACTTGTAGTGATCGCCCGCGAGCCAGAGCCATGCTATATCCTCGGGCGCGCGGTTCTCGTATATTTCCTTGGGCGACAGGTGACAGTGCCAGTCGAATATCGGCATCTCGTTAGCCGCGGCGAAAAGCTCGCGCGCTGTGTCGCTCTCAAGCAGAAAATCCTTGTCCATAAAAGCTTTCATTCATATCTCCTCCCGATTTCTCGTTGATATTATTATAACCTCCGCCGCCGATATAAGCAATAGTGCGCGTTGACAAAAAGATTAAATTTCTGTAATATAAGAGCGGATAAATTTGTTTTCAAGAGGTGCTCACTTTGAGAAAATTCAAGATAACGAACCCCTATGCCGGCGTTGACTGGGACAGCTGGCATCATTACAAAACCAATCTGCACACGCACTCGACCGCGAGCGACGCGCAGGTCGATTTTTCGGACATGATAAAGGCATATTACGACGCGGGCTTTGACATTCTCGCCATGACGGACCACGGAGTCGTGAACCACGGCTGGAATCAAAAGCCCCGGCGCATCCCCGTGCTCTCCGTCAGCTCTATTATAAAAAAGCCGACATGGCTCAGCAACGAGGAATACGGCGCGATACTCGACGGCACATACAAAAACCGCGGGCGCGGCATGACCGATCTCAGATACGGAATCGAGATAAACACCGCCGTGTTCACAAAAGCGCATGTCAACGGCTTTTTCACCGAATACGGTCAGGGACTCGTCGGGCACGAAAACGACTTTGAAGGGCCGGTCAAGGGCGTCGCCGAGAGCGGCGGGCTTTCCGTCATAAACCACCCCGGCGACTGGCTCGAATCCTATGTCGATGTGAATCACGCGCACGAAAAAAAGAATGTCGAGCTGTTCGCCGATATATTAAAAAGATATCCGTCGTGCCTCGGCATCGAGGCGTTCAACCGCATCGATACCGTTACCTGCGCCGACCGCATACTCTGGGATGAACTGCTTTCGGCGGTCATACCGAGCGGCAGGAATGTCTGGGGCTTCGCGAACAGCGACGCTCATGTGCTCTCCGATATCGACACGAGCTTCATGGATTTTATTTTGCCGGACAGGACGGAGCAGACCGTCCGCCACGGCATGGAGAACGGCACATTTTTCTCTGTCGGCAGGCACGCTGTATATGAGCTCGGTAAAGATTTTGTCGGCGAGGGCGAATATCCGACCGTCACGCGCATAACCGCGAATGAAGATGAGCAGAGCATAAGCATCGAGGGCAAAAATTATAACCACGTGCAGTGGATATCAAACGGCAAAATAATCGCTGAGGGCGAAAAAATCGATCTCATCGCCGCGTCGCAGAACATCGGCTGCTATGTCCGCGCTCAGCTGCTCGGAAAAGGCGGCATATGTTTAACTCAGGCGTTCGTGCTCGACGACGGCAATATGCATGAAGTGACCCTGCGCAATATCACGCCGAAGCAGCGCAAAATAGAACGCGCCGAAGATAAATTCAAGAGTACCAGATTCTATGTTCTCGGTCAGGAGATATCCCGCGAAATAGCATACAGAAAACGCCGCAGGCAGGAGAAAAAGAAATGAAAAAATCATCGAAAAAGGGTCTTAAAATCGCCGCGATAACCGTCGGGTGCATAGCGCTGGCGGTCGCCGCCGGGTTCGGCACATACAGAATAAAGAACCGCATCGACTCGAAAAAATATAATCTTATCACGCTCGACACCTCGTCGCTTCCCGCGCCGCAGGAGCCGGTGTGCGACGATTTTGTTCAGCTCAAGAACGTCAGGATGCACTATGTCGTTTACGGCAACGGCGAGCAGCCCCTTGTCTTAATCCACGGAAACGGCGGCAGCGCGAAGTCGCTCGCCGAGGCGGCAAGCTATCTCGCCAACGACTACACGGTCTATGTAATTGAAAGCCGCTGCCACGGACAGAGCAGCGACCCGGGCACGATAGACTATGAATCCATGGCGGACGACACCGCACAGTTCATCGCCGCGATGAAGCTCAGAAAGCCATATATCATGGGGCACAGCGACGGCGGCATAATTGCGCTGACGCTCGCCGCGAGATACCCGGATATCCCCGGTGCGATAATATCCTGCGGCGCGAATACGAGCCCCAAGACGATGAAGCCGTATTTTATCATCGGCGTGAAATTCAACAATATGTTCCACCACGATAAGCTCAATGATATGATGCTCACCTTGCCGGATCTCACAGCCGAAATGCTCGGTGAGATAACCGCGCCGACCTATATCGTTGCGGGCGAGCATGATATCATGTGGCTCTCCGATACGGCGTATATGTACAGAAAAATCCCCAACAGCCGCATCGCGATAATCAAGGGCGCGGGACACTCAACATATATGTCGCACGACGGCAAGCAGGCTTATGTGCTCGCCAAGGGATTTTTTGACACACTCTGATATATAAATTTAACAGCCGCCGATTCGGTTTTTCACGCTGAATACGGCGGCTGTTTTTATTTTGCGGCTGTCCGTTTTCACCCTTTCGGCATATTATGCTATGGGGGTCGTTCCCCACGAAATTCAAAACAAGCGCGGATATGCCGAAGGTGACAGATTTCTGTCCGCAGGGGAGCCGCGGCTGTGCGTCCGCGCATAAGAATAGAGGCTCCCCAAAGCGGGGAGCCTTATCGGAATTTTATCGGGACCGACCGCCCCGTTTGCCTAAAACAGAGTCACTCCGCTTCGCGGCTTGCGGGGGCTTTCAGATTGATAGCGTAGACAGTGTTAATCCGCAGCGGATAGCTCTCCGCGATTTCACCGTTATAGTAAACGATAACCTCGTCGCCGACAGCCACATCCGTATAGCTGTCCTTATTCTCGGCATTCAGAGAAACCGCGCATCTTGCGCCGTTCGGATAGCCGTCCGTCTTTAAATAAATAATCATATAGTTGTCGTGAACTTCCTCCACTGTCCCGGTGACGCTCGGCTCATGCTTTATGATATAGTTCATATTCCTGTTATTGCAGCCGACCAATCCGAAAACAAACATCAGCGCTAAAATCAGTGCCGCCAATCTTTTCATTTAAATCAACTCCGATCAAATCAATTTCGGATAAGTCTTGACAACCGGGGTTTCGAACGCAGAATCGCGGTATTGACAATCCGAATTTTACTTTTTGCACCTGTCCCCGGTATTAATCCAGACGACTCCGACGACAATCACAACCGCAAACAGCGCTATGCCTACCCACAGAAAAATCATGTTTTTGAAGATTTCGCTGAGCGCCGCCACGCCCCAACACGCCGCCAGCGCAAACATAAGCTTCGACACAGCCCGACAGAGCTTCTTTTCGTCGTACTGCGCCTTTTCTTCTGCGGATGCGGTATTATAGCCGGCAATCAGAAATGAGCCTTTGCCAAACGCAAAGACAGTGCCGAGCACCAGAAAAATCCCGGCCACAACAAGATGAACGATAAGCATCAGAAAACCTCCTTTTCGGTATACGCTATATTCCGTATATATTATAGCATAATCCCGCAAATAAGTCTATGCAGACAGACGCCGCGCTTTCAGACGTTACCACTTCTTTCGCGTCATAAAAACTCCGACGAGCGAACCGACAAAAGCAATCGGCGCGAATCGGACAAACAGCCACTCGAACACATGATAAACCGTGCCGAAAACCGCCGTCTCCGGGTCGCCGAAATTTCATCTGAGATACGGGCTGCCGAGCGATATCAGCACCGCCGAGATAATTACCACAGCCGCGCAGAGTGCAATAAACAGCCAGTGAAGTGCCGCTCTTCTCGCAATTTTTCTTCGCGCAAGCTGCAGGTTTATCACCTCGAGCTTTTCGCATATCGCTTTCAATTCGTCCGCTTCCTGCTTTACGACATTCTCGCCGAGCAGTGTGCTCACGGGAGTTTCGAGCGCGTCCGAAAGAGATATAAGCATATCCGAATCGGGGACGGACAACCCCTGCTCCCATTTGGACACGGTCTGCCGCACGACATTCAGCTTGACCGCGAGCTCCTCCTGCGAGAGTCCTTTTGATTTTCTGATAGTTTTGATGTTTTCATTGAGCATCGGTATAACCGCCTTTCTGTCAGTCGTTACCGACATTGTATCCCCTACCGCCCGTTGCCGCAAGCAACGCAGATTAACATATAGATTTTTTGCCTGATAATTCAAAACACCCGAGGGCATCCCCGGGTGCTTATCTTATTCCATATTGTCTATATAGCTGCAAGCCGCGAGTGCGGCTACGGAGCCGTCCGCCGCTGCGGTGGTCAGCTGACGCACTTCCTTTGTGCGGCAGTCGCCCGCGGTGAAGACGCCGGGTGTCTTTGTTCTGCAGCTCTCGTCCGCGATGATATAACCATAGTCATCGAGGTCTGCAACATCCTTGAAGCTCTCGTTGTTCGGCATCTGACCGACCGCAATAAAAACACCGTCCATCGGAATGGAATGGGGCTCCTCGTCGCCTGTTGCTATCTTTATGCCGTCGAGCTCGTCGCTGCCGATGAGTTTGACTACCTTCGTGTTCATGAGAACCTTTATGTTATCTTTCTCGCCGAGCTTCTTGACAAGAGCCTTTTCGCCCCTGAACTCATCGCGTCTGTGTATAAGCGTGACACTCTTGCAGTAAGCCGAGAGGAAGAGCGCCGACTGAAGGGCACTGTCTCCCCCGCCGACTACCGCGACATTCTTGCCCTTATAAAAAGCTCCGTCGCACACCGCGCAGTAGGACACTCCCCTGCCCGCGAGGTCGTTCTCGCCGTCCGCTCCGAGCGGTCTGTGGCGCGCTCCGGTGGCGATTATAACGCACTTGCACTGGTAGCTGTTTGAATCGGTTATGACGGTTTTTATCTTTCCGTCGACTATTTTTATGACCTTCTCAAGCTCAACATCCGCGCCGAGCTCCATCGCCTGCGAGACGAGGTTATCCGCAAATTCGCTGCCGCTTATCTGCGATATTCCCGGATAATTTTCGACTCTCGGCGAAGAGGTTATCTGACCGCCGAAAGACTCGCCCTCGGTCACGAGCACGGTTTTTCCCGCTCTGAGCGCATAGATTGCCGCCGTGAGTCCGGCAGTGCCGGCGCCGACGATAACGATATCAAATTGCTGCATTTCTTTTCCCTCTGAATATGGCAAAATTTTTCTTTAATGCGCCGAAAACCGGGTGAAGCCGCGCTCCACCCGATCTTCCAGCGTTTATCAGTGCATCAGCACTGCTCAATGAACTTTTTGATGTTTGAAAGATTGACGAAGCTCTCATATCCGTCGCCGTCGGTGACGATGAGAGTCGGAGCCTGTCTGATGCCGTATTTCATCGTCAGATCCTCCTGAGCCTCTGCGTCAATCTTCTCGTAGCCGATATTCGCCTTGTCAAGCAGAGTATAGGCTATCTTGCAGTTGGGGCAGGTCTTTGTGGTGAAGAGCATGACCCTTGCGCCGTTTGATGCCTTGGGCGCATCCTCGTGCTTACCGTCCTCCACGGTGTGGCTGACGGTGCGCTCATTCTTGAGATGAGACGCGCCGAGGTTATAGACGGTTCTGTCCTTGAACTCCTGCGCCTTGCCGTCGTTCCAGTTCTGGACGGGGCGATAGTAGCCGGTGATACGGCTGTAGACCTCGGTCTGACCGCCGCACTCGGGGCAGGTAAAGTGCTCGCCCGCGATGTAGCCGTGATCCTTGCACACGGAATAGGTCGGGGAGATCGTGTAATAGGGCAGCTTGTAGTTCTCGGCTATCTTGCGCACGAGAGAAGCAGTCGAGGTCCAGTCGGGCAGCTTCTCGCCGAGGAAGGCGTGGAAGACTGTGCCGGAGGTGTATCTCGTCTGAAGATCATCCTGAATGTCGAGCGCCTCAAAGATATCCTCCGAGAACGAAACAGGAAGATGCGAGCTGTTGGTGTAATAGGGAGTGCCGCCGTCCTTCGCTGCGGTGATGATATCCGGGAACTGAGCGACATCGTGCTTTGCGAAGCGATAAGTGGTGGACTCGGCGGGAGTTGCCTCGAGGTTGTAGAGATCGCCGTACTTCTCCTGATAGTCGGAGAGGCGCTCACGCATATGGTCGAGGACTTCCTTGGTGAACTGCTGGGTCTTCTCGTGGGTCATGTCCGCTCTGAGCCACTTTGCGTTGAGACCGACCTCGTTCATGCCGATAAGGCCGATAGTCGAGAAGTGATTCTCGAAAGTGCCGAGGTAGCGTCTGGTGTAGGGATAGAGACCCTCGTTGAGAAGCTTCGTGATAACTGTACGCTTGACGCTGAGCGAACGGGCGGAGATATCCATAAGCTTGTCGAGTCTGCGGTAGAAGTCCGCCTCATCCTCTGCAAGATATGCGATTCTCGGCATGTTTATCGTAACAACGCCTATAGAACCGGTGCTCTCGCCGCTGCCGAAGAAGCCGCCGGACTTCTTGCGAAGCTCGCGCAGGTCGAGGCGCAGTCTGCAGCACATGGAGCGGACATCGCTCGGCTCCATATCGCTGTTGATGTAGTTAGAGAAATAAGGTGTGCCGTACTTTGCGGTCATCTCGAAGAGAAGTCTGTTGTTCTCAGTATCCGACCAGTCAAAGTCGCGGGTTATGGAATAAGTCGGGATGGGATACTGGAAGCCGCGTCCGTTGGCGTCGCCCTCTATCATGGTCTCGATGAATGCCTTGTTGACCATGTCCATCTCTTTCTTGCAGTCCTTGTACTTGAAGGGCATCTCCTTGCCGCCGACAATGGCATTGAGCTCTGCAAGGTCGTTGGGAACGGTCCAGTCAAGGGTTATATTCGAGAACGGAGCCTGAGTGCCCCAGCGACTGGGGGTGTTGACGCCGAAGATGAACGACTCGATGCACTTCTTAACCTCGCGGTAAGAGAGGTTGTCCACCTTAACAAACGGGGCGAGATAGGTATCGAACGAGGAGAACGCCTGAGCGCCCGCCCACTCGTTCTGCATGATACCGAGGAAGTTGACCATCTGGTTGCAGAGAGTCGCAAGGTGGCTTGCGGGAGAAGAGGTTATCTTTCCGGGGACGCCGCCGAGACCTTCCTGAATGAGCTGCTTCAAAGACCAGCCCGCGCAGTAACCGGTGAGCATGGAGAGATCGTGGAGATGGATATCGCCGTTTCTGTGGGCGTTTGCTATCTCTTCGTCATAGACCTCGGAGAGCCAGTAGTTCGCGGTGATCGCGCCGGAGTTGCTGAGAATCAGTCCGCCGACGGAATATGTGACGGTCGAATTCTCTTTAACGCGCCAGTCGGAAACCTTGACGTAGCTGTCAACCAGCTCCTTGTAGTCGAGGATGGTCGACTTCATGTTTCTGACTTTTTCGCGCTGCTTTCTGTAGAGGATATACGCCTTTGCGACATCGGCGTAGCCCGCCTGGCTGAGCACCGACTCGACGCTGTCCTGAATGTCCTCAACGGCGATAAGTCCGTCCTTGATCTTGCCCTCGAAGTCCGAAGTGACCTTGAGTGCGAGCAGGTCGATGACCGTCGGATGAGTTTCCTTGTTGAGCGCGTCGAAAGCCTTTGATATAGCCGAAGATATCTTTGCTATATCAAAATCGGCGACTGCGCCGTCTCTTTTGATAACCTTGTACATCATCATGCCTCCATTTTCTTTTCCAAATATATGTCAAAATTATATTACGCTTCATTTGCTCTGTCTGCCTTCAATTATAGATGCAACCATGGCAAATGTCAACAGCAAAATACAAGATATTGTGTAGAATTTATTTTTCTGCCCCAAGATGTTCCGAGTTCCAGTGTCCGTTATATTCCCCTTATCTCGACATTCGGGACATTTTTGCGGACTATATCCGCGAAAGAGCGCAGTGTTTCGCGGCTGTGCGAGCCGAGACCCTTCTGCAAAACGAACTCGGAATCGGTGAAGTTCTGGAGAAAATATTTCTCGTCGCCCTTGAGCCACTCGCCTATTTTCTCGAAGTCCTCCGCGCTGTGCAGCTCGCGCACAACGGTCGTGCGGAACTCAAAATCGGTCTTTCCGCCCATGAGCAGGCGCACGCTCTCATATATCGGCTCCATATCGAACTTTTCGAGTCCGACCGTCTCAGCATATTTTTCGGGCGAATTTTTGATATCCATCGCCACATAGTCAACGAGCCCCGCGTCTATAAGCGACTGCATCTTGTCTGGGAAAGTTCCGTTGGTGTCGAGCTTTACGAGATAGCCCATGTCTTTTATGCGCCTTGCGAAGTCATCGACGTTTTTATTGACAAGCGGCTCGCCGCCTGTTATGCACACGCCGTCGAGCATACCCTGACGCTTTTTGAGAAACGCAAAAAATTCTTCCTCCGGAATCTCATATTCGTCCCCGCCGGGAAGAATCAGCTCCGAATTCTGGCAGAACGGGCAGCGGAAGTTGCATCCGCCGAGGAACACAGTGCATCCCATCTTGCCGGGAAAATCGAGCAATGTAAGTTTTTGCAGACCTCTGACGCGCATACCGATACCCCTTTTCAAGCCGTAAAAATCGAGACGGAGAAAATCGGTCTTTCCGTCCCGGCAAAATCTATTATATACCACGAAAGCGCTCTTGTCACCAAAAACATCTTGAAAAATTGCACAAAGATTACCACAAAATAATGTGCATATTATCGCCGCGATACATATATGTTGCATTTTCCGCGAAAATTTGATACACTCATAGTATAATATAACCCCAATATATATGTATAACTGCGGAGGTGTCTTAAATGGCAGGAAAAAGACCTGTTGCGGCGATACTCTATGACTTCGACCGCACGCTTTGCACAAAGGATATGCAGGAATATCAGTTCATTCCGAGCGTCGGCATGGAGCCCGCGGATTTCTGGGGGCTCGCCAACAGCTACGCCGAGGAAGAGCATATGGACAAAATCCTGTCCTATATGTACATCATGATAAAAAAATCGCATGAGTGCGGGATTCCGCTGACGCGCAAGAGCGTCATGGAGTGCGGGCGCGCGATAGAACTGTATAAAGGTCTGCCCGACTGGTTCGACCGCCTCAACCGCTTCGGCAGCGAGAACGGCGTGACCGTCGAGCACTATGTCCTCTCTTCGGGGCTCAAAGAGATAATCGAGGGATCCGAAATAGGCAAATGCTTCAAAGAAATTTTCGCCTGCGAGTTCCTTTACGGCGAAAACGGCGAGGCAGTCTGGCCGAAGACCGCCGTCAATTATACTTCAAAGACCCAGTTTGTCTATCGCATAAACAAAGGCGTGCTCGATGTATCTAACGATAAAGATCTCAACCGCTCTACTCCGGACAACAAGCGTCGCGTGCCGTTTTCCAATATGCTCTATATCGGCGACGGTCTCTCCGATGTCCCGTGCATGAAGATGGTCAAGGCATACGGCGGATATTCTATAGCCGTCCACAACAACGAACCGCGCCAGCTCGAGGGCGTGAGTGACCTGCTCTATCACAACCGCGTTGACTTCGCCTTCGCGGCAGACTACTCAGAAAACAGCGAGCTTGACATAACCGTCAAGGATATCATCCGCAGAATAGCCATAGACAGCACCCTGCGCGACGAGCACAGCAAGCAGAAGCGCCGCTCGAAATGCTGCTGCGCAGACATCTGACGGAGGATAATATGTCTGTATTTTTTACCGCCGCAGTGTGCGTATACAACACGGAAAAATATCTTCGCGAATGTCTGGATTCCGTTCTCAATCAGAGCTACAAAAATTTTGAACTGCTCATAGTTGACGACGGCTCGACGGACTCAAGCGGCTGCATCTGCGACGAATACGCAGAAAAAGACAGCCGCGTGCGCGTCATTCACACGGAGAATCAGGGTGTATTACTCGCGCGAAAGACTGCGTTTGAGAATGCTCGCGGGGACTATTTCATCGTCTTTGATTCGGACGACACCGTCTCACCCGAGCTGTTTTCGAGATTGAGCGAAAAAATCGAGCAGTGCGCGCCGGACATGATATTCTTTGACTATAATAAAATAAACGGCGAAAATATCACGCGCGAAAAGACATTCGACGGCGAGCGCACTTTTAATAAGGACAGCAAGAAAGAGCTCTGGGAGCTGTTGCTGCGCTCGAAGTTCAACTCACTTTGCTGCAAGTGCATAAGGCGCGATAAATTCGACTATGATATAGACGCGGCTTATTACAAAGGCTACAGTCGCGGCGAGGACAGGCTCGTCTCGGCGCATATGCTGAGCCGGCTCAACACTTTTTGTTACCTGCCCGAGGCGTTTTACAACTACCGCACCTCGGCTTCCTCTCTGACGCGGACATATTCGTTCGAGAATCTCGTCATGTCCTCCCACGCCACAGAGGAGATTCGCCAAATGATATCGGCTGACAACTGTCTCGACGGCGAGTGCAAAGCGCTCATATGCTCTCTCGCAAGGATGATCTACCGCAATTTTCTCTATCCCAACGCCGTCTCTCTATCTAAAAAAGAGACTGTTGAGCTGATAAAAAAGAGCGAATCTCTCGGCATCTATAAGCTGTGCACCGATCGCAGAGCGGACAAATATTCTTCAAAGCCGGAGAATCTCAAATTTTCACTGTTGAGAAGCAAAAAATATACCCTGCTCGTTGATGCAGTGAGGCTCAAGAGCAGGATATAAGTCGAAGAGAGTCGATTGCCTTGACAAAATTTCTGCCGGGCGTTATAATATTCTCCCGAAAACTGCCCGTGCGGAAAGGAAGTGAAAGCCATGGGCACAGAACAGAAAAAAATTGCCGCCCAGAACAAGAAGGCTTTTCACGACTATTTCGTGCTCGACAGATACGAAGCGGGAATCGAGCTTTGCGGCACGGAGGTCAAATCCATACGCCAGGGCAAGCTCAATCTCAAGGACTCATGGTGTTCGATAGTTGACGGCGAATTGTTCGTCAACGGAATGCATATCAGCCCCTATGAGCACGGCAATATCTTCAACCGCGACCCGCTGAGGGTGCGCCGCCTGCTGATGCACAAGCGCGAGATAATGCGCCTGCTCGGTCAGACGAAGCAGGAGGGCTTGACCCTCGTGCCGCTGAGTGTATATTTTGTCAAAGGGCGCGCCAAGGTTGAGGTCGGGCTGTGCAAGGGCAAAAAGCTCTATGACAAGCGTGAGACGGCAGCGAAAAAAGACGCCGCGCGCAATATCGAGCGCAGCATGAAAAACTTCTGATTCAATCGGCGGGAGCCGTTTGATATATGGGGATGAAAGGATTTCGACGGGGAGGTTGAACTTCGGTAAGCGGGCAGCGGTGTGGGACCGCTATAAAACCCATACGTTTAAATAATAAACGACAACAAAACAGTTTTACAAGCTGCTTAAATAGCAGCCGTCTTTGCCGGGAGTACTGCGGCCCGGTACAAGGCGTCGATTAGCAGTGAACGTGCACGGGTGAGCGCTCCGTAACCCGTCATGAACAACGGAACTACCGAACCGGTGAGCCTGCCTGACGGCGCTCCGGCGAGGGAATTCTAAAAGACAGGCTACGCCCGTAGAAAGCTGTGGGGAGCCCTTTTCGGACGCGGTTTCGATTACCGCCATCTCCACCATGAAAAAAGCACTTGCTGTTGCAAGTGCTTTTTTCAACGAAATTCGTTCCTTTGGAACGAGTGAAATATCTTAGATGTGAAATATGCCTGCGGCATATAAAAACAGGTCAATAGCCGATTTTCTAGACAGACTGTAACCAATGCAAGCCGGGAAAGTTCTTTACTACTCTCCCGGCTTGATTTTTATTTTTGCAGTCATATCGTGACTGCTTCAACTTCGTTTCCGTGTTCCTTTATTATATCTATAAGATCGGTTGTTTTCAGCCACACCGTTGCGGTGTTGTCGTTCGGGTGGACTCCGATGAGTCCGCCGTTGACAAGTTCTTCGTCGAGGAAAAATTTCACTTTTCTCTCGCTGTCGTTGAGTATCCCGAGCGGCGTCACTGCGCCCGGTATCAGACCGAGCAGGTTCATCAGATCGTTTTCCGATGCAAAGCTCAGCGGGCGCGTGCCGTGCCCTTCCCTGAATTTTTTCAGGTCAACGCGCTTGTCGCCCCTGACGGTTATGAGATAATAATTACGCTTCTTGTCGTCTCTGACAAACAGATTCTTCGCGTCCGCCTCCGGGTGCGGCAGTTCAACATGAGACATCTCCTCCATATTGAACACCGCGCCGTGCTCGGTCACTTCGTATTCTATTCCCCTGCTTGTCAGGAAATCATATACTTCCTGCTTATTCATAATTTCATTCTCTATTTAAAGAGGGCTGCCGCATCGGGCAGCCCTCTTGCTTTTATATCAGTCCGGCGTATAAGTAAAGGTGAAGCAATGCGAGCGGAGCACCGCCGCGCCCATTATGTTGAGCCTGAACGCGTTGCCGCGCATTGTCTGATTGCCTATTCTCATGCTTGAAATATAGCCGCAGCTGCTGCCGCGCGCGCTGTCATGCTCGAGTATTTTTATCCACTGCGCAGGGTTGCTCTGAAGCGTTATGCGCTTTGATGAATCAACCTTTGCATTATACGCTTCGACCTTCTTGCGAAGCTCCTCGCTCGAAATGGTCAGCGTGCGTTTGACATTGCCCTCGGGGCTTGTCCTGCCGCCCGCGAGATAAGGATAGCTGCTTTGACTGCCGCCCCAGACATTCGCGCTCGAAGCCGTCTTCCCCGCCGCCGTTGAAAAATACGGAGTGAACGCAGGCGAGCCGTAATATGCAAGATATTCGCCGAGCGTAGCTTTTATCGCGTTTTCGATAGATGAGCTTGTACCGGCGTAGCTCTCGCGGAACGCGTGGTTCGAGGTAGTCATCTTAAAATTCTGGCGCTTTGCGTAGGTGTAAATCGCGACCATCTGCGACTTTATCGACTCAAGCGGCGCGGACGGACCGACCTCGGCATATGCAGTCTTGCCGAGATATTCGGCAAGGGAATAGCTCTTGCCGTTATATGTAACCTTGCTCGGCAAATTTGAATCTTTAACGAGGCTGATGCCTGGGTTGTTATAATAATGGAGCAAAATCCGCTTATAGTCCCAGCCGCGGCGCGCATATTCGGACGCACCGTTTTGGCTCATGCCGACCCCGTGGCCGTAACCGTAGACGGTGAAAACAAAAGTACCCGTCTTTGAAGAGCTGTGCCTTGTCGTGGTCTCGGTCGGTTTCTGGGTGGGCTTTGTGGTAATAACCGTCGTCAGGACGGTTGAACCCTCGGCTATCGAGCCGGGCACAGTGCCATTTGTCTGCTCCCCCGTTGTTTTTCCGGAGTCAGTGCTCTGCGCTGCGGTGCTGTCCGAGCTCTGCTCATTGCTTGCATCACCGTTTGGATCTTCGACATCAGCAATGATAATATCATCTATAACGCCGATTATGTCGCCCGTCCCGCTCTCGGTGGTGTCTTGAGTGCGTGCGCTGATGAGCGACGCGCCCGACTGCGAGCCATAGCCTTTGACAAGAAATGTAACGGCAGTGCCGATAAGCACGGCGATCAGGATAACCGACGCGACTATAAGCGCTGTCTTTTTGCCCGAGTGCACCGGTGCCGATTTATGATGTGACGGATGTTCACCGTCCGTGATTATTATTGACGCATCGTCGCTGACATCGTGCATGACAAAGCCGTTGCGCGCATAGTCGGCTAGCGCGGAATAGAGCCTGTGAACGCAGGCGTAGATAAACTCCTGCGTAGTCTCACCCTTGCGGCTGAAAACCTTGAACACACGCGCCTTGTTCTCGTCCGCTATGCAGATGAGCATGAAATGCTTGCTGTCCTCATCGTCGTTGCGGAACACATTCGATATCGCCGCGCCGACCGACGCGCCGCTCTTTGCTCTGGCGCGCCCCGCCATGGCGGCTATGTATTCGCCGTGACTCTCGTCCTCCTGGCGCTCGACATCTACCGACTGAGCGAATATGACATCGCCGAAATCCGATCCGTCGTCATAGGGCAGGACGGAGAACACGAACGGGCTGTTTTTGCTTGATGCAACCGCAGCGGAAAGTCCGCGCTCTTTCAAGAGTTCAACAACCTCTTCGGGATCGCACTTTTCCTCAGCACTCAGCTCGCCGGCACTGTTCGCGTCCGGCTCGGGAGTATTTGCGCTTTCTTCTTTTTTTTCAACGGGCAGGAACACAGACTTGAGTTCTTCGGCAACCCTGGCGCATCTGCCGTCGGAAAGGGGCAGAAAAACCAGCATCTGTTTTCCGCTTTTTTCAATAAAGCCGCTGTATTTTCCGTCATCGGTCACAAGTATCTGTGCGTCGGCAGGCATCAGACACTGATCCTCATCCGCCTTTTCGAGCGCTTCGGCTATTTTATCGGAGAATGCGGTTTTTGTTCTGAGCGCGTCGAAAAGCAGCTTCTTTATCTCGATATAATGCCGCTCGGCAGCCGCAAGAACCACAGTCTCCGAATCTCCGAACGCTCCGGCAAGGGCAGAAAACAGCTCGCGGCTGTCCGTGAACTGCTCAAAGCGGCACTCCCCATAGGCTGCGGCAAAAACGGACTCATATTCCGCTATCGCCCTGCGCGGGAGAGGCTGATTGACAAAAGCCAGGAGCGAGATCTTATTTTTCAAAATATCACCTCATTAGTTGGGATACCATCTGTTTGCGTTTTTGTAGGGGTTCTGTTTCTTGTCTTTATCATACCAAGCCTGAGGATATCTCGGGTTGGGGTTGGTCTTGACGAGCGAAGTATCAACTTCTTCACTCTCGCCGTCGCGCACCATTCGCGCCACAACGACAAGACGGGCATTGTCGAACTCATACAGGCAGGTCGAAAGAGTGAGAATCTTGTCGGTCGGCTTGATGTCGACGCCCGTTGTGTAGAGCTTTCTCGAATCAAGCTCGGCTATATACTGCTCGAAGCTCGCCTCGCTTATATTCGTCCAGACATAGTTGAAGAAATATCCGTTGTCCTCGGCGGTGGTCGCGTTTGTGATAAACACCGCGTAGACCTTCCACTTGTAGTCGTGATAGATGGTGTTGAACTCGATTATCGGATTGTTTATGAATCCGCGCGTGGTGCGGTAATCAAAGAGTTTGCTGAATATCTTGTCCGAGCTGCGGGTGCTGTGGCCGTAGATTATGCTGTTGCGGTCAAGCGGCTCGATTGAGTTCGCATGAGCCAGGAACGGGTTTCCAAGATCCGTGTATCTGTGGGTGAAGCTGCGTTTGAGATAATACGAATCGTTGTCGGTCTGGAGAATCGGAAAGTCCATCTTGAGCTTGTCTATCTTCAGCCAGCCGACGAGGTCGGTGTTCTGCGCATACGCCTCGGCGTATTTTAACTGCATGCCCTCGGGAAACTTGACATTCGGGTACTTCGCCTTTATCTCGTCCCAGGTCAACTCTTCGCTGGGCTTGATATCTTTTATGTCGTTGTCAACGATATTGGGCTGAATGAGATATGTGTTTATCAGCATTCCCGCGCTGACGAACACAGTAATTATCGCCGCCATAAAGACTATCTTGCGGACTATCTCGGATACGGCGTCGCCCTTCATCGGGATGATACCCTTTATAAATTTTTTGAAGCCCTTTTCGCTGCCGCTGTTCTTCTCGTTCTCGCTGACCTCGCGTTCATATTCGCGCAGTGAGCCGCGGTCACGCTCGCTGAGGTTGACGGCAAATGTTGAATCTGTCGGCATATCGAAATCGTCGAGCGCCTGCTCGGTCGGGTATTCCGGCTCGGTCACTTTCGGAATATCCTCTCCGCTCAGATCGTCGGGCGGGATAAACTTATACAAATTGTCCTTTTTCGGCTCTGCGGGTTTCTCCGAATCGGGCTCAATTATTGGCTCCGGCTCGGGTTCAATTACGGACTCGGATACCGGCTCCGGCTCTTTTTCTTCGGTCACGGCGCCGCTTTCCTGCCGTGATTCCGCCCCGGTTTCATCGTCGCCGCTGTCAAGGTACCTGCGCGCGATATCTTCCATTTCGCTGCGCTGTGCCGCGGGTTCGTCGTCCTCAACCGATGTGTAGTGCTCAAACATCTCCCTCATATCGGGCAGCGAAAACTCGCCGTCTTTTCTGTTTTTGTCAGACATACTCTTTCCTCCGATACAGGTTTACTTTATTTTCTCTTCCAGCATCAGGCGTACAAGGTTAAGCGCCCTCGACGCCGTGACATATCTGTTATATTCACGGTCATTTTCATGGCCGGTGACTATCTTTTCGACAACCGTACGCTCGCCGTCCGTGACCGCCGCAAAGCTCAGTCCGCCGGGCAGAACACCGTCGCCTCCCGGTCCTGCAAGACCGGTTGTGGATATCGCTATATCCGCGCCGCTCACGCGCTTTGCGCCGAGTGCCATCTCGCGCGCCGTCTGTTCGCTGACAGCGCCGTAAATCTCAAGCGTCTTTGGCGAAACGCCGAGGAGCTTTGTTTTTATATCATTCGAATAGCTGACTATTCCGCACTCGAAAACCTCGGACGCACCGGGGATATCAGTCAGCCTTTTGGGGATATATCCCGCCGTGCAGGATTCGGCAGTCGCTATCTTTTTGCCCTTTTCTTTGAGCAGAGCGACAACGCGCTCTTCGATGCTGTTCATATCGGTGCCGTATACGACATCGCCGAGCCTGCTGCATATCTCGTCAACTACAGGCGCGCACATTTTGTCCGCCTCGTCGGCGGTTTCCGCCTTCGCGGTTATCCTCAGCCGCACCTCGCCGCTTTTTGCATACGGTGCGACGGTCGGATTCTTTGCGTCGAACATATCCTCTATCTCTTCGGCGACCGAGCTCTCGCCCATGCCGATTATATTGACCGTGTGCGAGACTATCGCGCCGTCGGAATATTTTTTCAAGAATCCGCGCACGCTCTCATTGAACATCGGGACGAGCTCGCCGGGAGGGCCGGGCAGGATAATAACGCACTTGCCGTTCTTTTCGAGCGCCGCGCCGGGTGCCGTGCCGTGGTTATTCTCAAACACGGTGCCGCCGACGGGCAGCATCGCCTGCTTGAGGTTGTTTTTGGGCATATTGCCGCCCTTTGATTTGAAATATGAGCGTATGCGCTCCGCCGTGTCTTCATCTTCTCTGAGCTCGAAACCCATGACCTCACAGCAGACCTCTTTTGTCAGATCGTCGTCCGTGGGACCGAGTCCGCCGGAAGTGATAACAATATCGCTGCGCCCGAGAGCCGTTTTCAGCTCCTGCGCGAGGCGCTCGGGATTGTCCCCAACTGAGCTGCGGTGCATGACGGATATGCCCACCGCCGCAAGCTCTTTTGAGAGAAACTGCTCGTTGGTATTGAGGATATCGCCGAGCAGAAGCTCGGTTCCGACACAGAGAATTTCACACACTGCCATTGTTACTCACCTTTTGAAAAAGCTTTTATAACCGTAACTTTTGTGCCCTCGACCGCGCGCTTTATGGGCTCGTCCCATTCGGTGCCGCGCTCCGCCTTTTCAACTCCGGCTATTGTAGGATGGGTGCGCGGGTGCTTCGGGGTGAACACCGTGCAGCAGTCCTCATAGGGCTGGATGGATATATCAAATGTCTCAATCTTTCTAGATATCGCAATAACTTCGTCCTTGTCCATACCGATAAGCGGACGGAACACTGGCATCGAGGTCACTGCATCTGTGCAGGCTATTGCGGGCATGGTCTGGCTCGCAACCTGACCGACGCTCTCACCTGTTATCAGCGCCTGGCAGCCCTCTTTTACCGCAATCTCCTGCGAGATGCGCATCATCATTCGCCGCATGATAAGCGTGAACACCTCTTCGGGGCAGTTATCTTTTATAAGCTCCTGAATCTCGGTAAACGGGACAACGAAGAGCATGATGCGTCCGCTGTATTTTGCGACCTGGCGCAGAAGCGAGTGAACTTTCTGCTCGGCGCGCTGGCTCGTATAGGGCGGAGAAGCGAAGTGAATAGCTATCAGCTCCACGCCGCGCTTTGCCATCATCCAACCTGCAACGGGGCTGTCTATTCCGCCGGAGACGAGCAGAGCCGCCTTTCCTGCGGAGCCCGAGGGCATACCGCCCGCGCCCTTGAGCTGGTTGCCGTGAATAAACGCGCACTTATCGCGCACCTCGACGTTTATTATAACATCGGGGTTATGAACATCTACTTTCAGATGGTGGAATTTCGAGAGTATCTTTCCGCCGACCTCTCTGCATATCGCGGGAGAATTGAGCGGAAACTTCTTGTCCGCGCGCTTTGCCTCGACCTTGAAAGTCGATGCGGCGTTGAGCAGGGGAGCCGTATATTCAACGCAGGTGTTGAGAATAACGTCCATATCCTTTTCGACTGCGGCGGCGCGCGAAAGTCCGGCTATGCCAAAGACCTTGAGAAGTCTTTCGGTCGCTTCGTCGAGATCGGCATCCTCGGGCCCTTCGACTATTATCGTCGACTGCGCGGGGGTGCAGGTGAATTTGCCGAGCGACGCGAGTCTGCGGCGGATATTCGCCATGAGCATATCTTCAAAAGTGCGCCTGTTGAGTCCCTTGAGTGCAAGCTCACCGTTTTTGATGAGAATAACTTCCTTCATGTTGTGATTCCTTTTTTATTTATTTTACTTATTTTTTCTTATTGTTTTCTGCCCCTCGGCAATGCCGTCGATGAGCATATCTATCTCTTCTTTTGTGGTAAAACGCGAGAAGCTGATTCTGAGCGGGCTCTTTCTAACTTCGTCGCTCAGCCCCATATTTTTGAGCACCGAGCTCTGATGTCCCTTTGAGCAAGCCGAGCCGCTTGAGACATAGACGCCGCGCGAAGAGAGGAAGTTGAGCATCGGCTCGGAGTTTATGCCGAGCACCGAAATATTGGTCACATACGGCAGCGCATCATCGGGCGAGTTTATAACGACTCCGCCGAGAGCCAGAAGTCTGTCCCGCATATAGTCGCGAAGTTCAGTAACTTCTTTGAGCTCAGCCGCAAGATTCGGCAGAGCCGCAGCCGCCGCGCCGAAGCCCGCTATCGCAGGCATGGGCTGAGTGCCGGGGCGCAGTTTTTCTTCCTGCGAGCCGCCGAAAACTATCGGCGACAGGCGCACGCCCTTTTTGACATAGAGTGCGCCCACGCCCTTGGGTCCGTGTATCTTGTGGGAGCTGACCGTCATCAGGTCAACGCCCATCGCCGCGGGCTTGAGCGGCAGTTTTCCGAAAGCCTGCACCGCATCGCAATGAACAAGTGCGGGCGACTTCGCACGCGTTACCGCAGTTCTCGCCGCTTCGACGGGCTGAATAGTGCCCGTCTCGTTGTTGACCGCCATGATGCTCACGAGTATCGTGTCGGGAGTCACGGCTTCAAAAAGCTCGCGCTCGCTGATACGTCCGTTTTTGTCAACGCCGAGGCGTATGACTTCAAAGCCCTCGTTTTCGAGATGCTTGACCGTCTCATCAATGCTCGGATGCTCGACGCTCGTCGTCACTATCCGTCTGCCGCGCCGGCGCATGGCATGAGCCGCGCCCTGAACGGCAAGATTGTTGCTCTCCGTTCCGCCGGAGGTGAAATAAACCTCGTCATCCCGGCAGAAGAGCCTGCGCGCCACATTCGAGCGCGCGTTTTCGAGCATTTCGTCCGCCTCTATCCCCTTTTGATGCAGGGACGATGGGTTGCCCCAAAGCTCCGTCACAGCGGTTTTCATCGCTTCAACAGCTTCACTGCACACGGGGGTCGTGGCGCTGTTGTCAAGATACGCCGTCATAAGAAAAATCACTCCAAACCGCACAATTCCCAATTATACTTATATATTCTATATTATACAACATAATCACCGGACTTGCAATATATTTGAGCGGATTGCGGCGATACTGCGCGCGGCAAGTTTTTCCTGTCTGCGCATAAAACGCCCGCCCGCTACATTATATGATATAAAGTGCAACAAGGACAGCAAATAAAGATTGACAAAAATATGCAATTTGCTATAATTAAACTGCAAATGAAACCCATTACATAAAGGAGAGTTGACATTGACAAAGAGAACAAAATCGTGGGTCGCCCTGCTGCTTTTCATCGCAGTGTTCGGCGCTCTGCTCGTGACCGCAACGTTCACTGACCTCCAGGTCAGCAACATCCTCACGGCAAAGGCGCTCGCCGCCCACACCTACTACACAAACGAGACCGTATACGGCGTTGTGCTCGAGGCCGTCGGCTCGTCGCCCGTCTATCTCATGCTCGCATTCAGCTTCCAGATTCTCTTCTGGCAGGTCATGCGCAAGATGAAAAAGCATCCGTGGAAAGAAATTCTTGCGATACTTCTTCTCGTCGCGGGAACGGCAGCATACTTCGTCATGTTCGACGACGCCGTAAAATATGCGCTCCAGCATATAGGTCCCGAGGCCGAGCTGTTCCGCAAGGCGGCATTCCTCAAGGGCATATCGATGTTCTTCGCGGGTCTTATGACCTTCTTTGCAACCTTCGCCATAAGGAACTACTCCGAGGAATCGGTCGGTAAGCTTGTTATGTTCGCGGTTGCGGTGCTCTGCGTTGCAGCTGTTTCCAACGGCATTATCGCCGCAGTCAAAGAGCCCGTCGGCCGCATGCGTTACCGCGCAATGAACTGCGAGGGCGGCCAGTCGATCGGCGGATTTGATAACTTCACCCGCTGGTATGTCGCCAACGGTCAGCACCTCACCAAGGACGAGATGAGAGCACTCTTCGGCACGACCGACGCGCTCAAGTCGTTCCCGAGCGGACACACCTGCTCCGCCGGCATGGTCTACTGCCTGCTTATGCTCCTCGATGTTTTCAACGTCAAGAGCAAGGGCAAGAGAGCTGTCAGCTGGATCGCCGCCATCACCTACACCGGCATGGTCGCAGTCAGCCGCATAATCGTCGGCGCGCACTTCTTCAGCGACGTCCTCATGGGTGGCACGATAGCTTTCGCGAGCATGATAATCTTCAGAGAGATATTCATCTGCAAAGGCTCGAATGTCAAAGCGATGTTCGGCAAGGAATAAAATCAAGATAGGTAAACACCCCGCAGGCTCAAGTCTGCGGGGTGTTTTTATGGGCAACAAAAAAGCACGGTGCATCTTTTGACACACCGTGCTTTTGTTTTTTATCAGTCTTCGCTGTTCTGCTTAGCGATGGGCTCGATCCTGCCGTATCTCGAAGCGGAAGCCGCATCGGATCTGGGCGGACGGGAGGGTGCTGCGGGACGGTCGCTGCGCGGGCGGTCATTTCTGCCTCTGCCGCCTCTGTCGCGGTTCTGATATCCGCCGCGTCCGTTTCCGCGGGGCGGTCTGGAGCCGCCGTTGAGGGGCTTCACGCCCTCTTCGAGAGTTATAACGACCTTGCGGTCATTCTCGGAGCCGACAGAGTGGGAGGTCACGCCCTCAACATCCTGGAGAGCCGTGTGAATGATGCGTCTCTCATAGGGATTCATGGGATCAAGCACAACATTTCTGCCGTACTTTCTGACCTTTGCGGCGCTCTTCTGAGCGAGTGCGCGCAGGGTTGCCTCGCGCTTCTCGCGGTAGTTGCCGATGTTGAGCGAGACTCTTCTCGACTTGTCCGCGCCCCTGTTGACGACAAGGCGGACGAGATACTGGATAGCGTCGAGTGTCTCTCCCCTGCGGCCGATAGCCGCGCCGTAGTCGCCGTCATATTCGACCGCGATACTGACTTCTTCGTCAGTCTCTTCGATCTTTATCTCTGCGCCCTCGATGCCGAGGCTTGCAAGAATTTTTTCAAGATATTCCTTCGCGCCGGCCTCAGACGGAGCATCATAGCTCACCTTGACCTTTGCGGGAGTTGTTCCGAGCAGACCAAACATCTTCTTCGTCGGCATCTCGAGAACTTCAATTTCAAAATCCGAATCAGCGGATATGCCGAGCTGTGCGATAGCGTCAGCTTTTGCAAGATCGACTGTTGCGCCGGTTCCGATAGCTTCTTTTAACATCTCTGTTTCCACCACCTGGAAAATTTATTTTTCTTCTTTTTTCTGCGCAAGTGCGCGCTTGAGATTCTCTTCCCTTGAACGGCGCTCAACAGTCTCATCGACCATAGCCTTTGCGATCATCTTCTTCGGGCTGTGGGTGAACGAAAGGATAACTGTCTGAATGAGCGCGAAAACGTTCGATGCAATCCAGTAGATACCGATACCGGCGGGGAACTGGAAGGTGAAATAGAGCGAGAACAGGGGCATACCGAAAGTCATGCAGCCCATAGACGGGTTCTTCGCCATTTCGGGGTTGTTCTTGCGCTGCTGGAGCATCGAGAAGAGGCTCGTTGCGAGAGAAGTAAGACCCGAGAGGATGGGGACGACCCAGAGGATTCCGGGCTCTTTTATCGACGGAACCTCGCCCAGCGGTATGCCGAGGAAGGTGAAGTTGAAGTTCGCGATGCTGTCGATAACTCCCGAGCTGATGCCCTTTGAGAGCGCGATGGGTCTTATCTCATTGATATGGTTGATAACAAAAAGCTCGATAGTCTGCTTACCTGTCTTTGCGTTATATTCAGCGAGTCCTTTTGCTATTTCTGTCAGCGAATTGATTGTTGTATCATCGATCGCGAGCGCCCACTTGAGGGGGTGATAGATAACGCCGATAAGACCGAAGATGATGATGAACTGGATGGCGAGCGGCAGGCAGCCCATATTCATGGGATTGTGTCCTTCGCGCTGGTAGAGAGCCTGAGTCTCTTCCTGAATCTTTTTCTGATCGCCCTTGTATTTGGCGTTTATTCTGCGGATCTTGGGCTGAAGGCGCTGCGTCTTGACGGTACCCTTAGTCTGGTAGATAGAAGTGGGAATCATAAGAAGTCTTGCGAAGAGGGTGAAGAGGATGAGTGCAAGACCGTAATTGTTAACAGCTTCGAATATGAATCTGAGAACATATCCGAACGGGATACCCAATGTCGTGTAAATGGCGTCCATTATTTGTGAGTCCTCCGGTTGGATTTTTTGTCCCTCTTGGGAGGGACGGGATCATAACCGCCGGGGAATAGGATATTGCAGCGAAGAAGTCTGGCAACAGTCAGCAGAGAGCCTTTGAACGCTCCGTGTATTTCGAGAGCCTCTATCGCATACTGAGAGCAGGTCGGATAGTACCTGCACATATCGGGCAGCTGCGGTGAGATATGCTTTCTGTAAAACTGAATAAGTTTTATCAGTATGTCCTTCATTTTCACTTCACAACTTTCACTCCTGCAGATATACCGATAACACCCAAGGCTCCCAGCTGTTTGCGCATTGACCGCTCGATGTCGGTGCTCTTGCGGGAGACCGTCTTATGACGGGCGACAAATACAATGTCCCATCCCCCGCAGCACTCGCCTTCGAGCTGCCGGAAAGCCGCGCGAATTATCCGGCGGCACCGGTTGCGCTCCACCGCATTTCCGAGCTTTTTGCCGGTGGTTATCCCGATGCGCATGACACCGTAACGGTTCCTGAGCGCATATGTGACAAGCACCGGGTCAGCGGCTGATTTGCCGCGCCCGTAAGTCCTGCGAAAATCGCTGTTAAGCTTGAGCGTCTGATATTCTGCCAAAGCAATCAATCCATCCGTGGCAATAATCCGCTCGACCTGTTAAAAGACCGTTAAAAAGGCCGATCAATAGGTGAGCTGCTTTCTTCCCTTCGCTCTGCGGCGGGAAAGAACCTTGCGTCCGTTTCTGTCGGACATTCTCTTGCGGAAGCCGTGCTCCTTCTTACGGTGCAGCTTCTTGGGCTGGTAAGTTCTTTTCATTTGCGGTAACCTCCGTTTCACAGGATATTAGTCACCGGCGGGCGCTTTGGTGGCACTCGTACCGCCGTGATCTTATGTGCAGATATGGGTATAACGCTTTCGCCTACCCTTGCAAGCTACTATTATATATCATACTTCACATCAATGTCAATCATTTTTTTGCGTCCTTGTGCAAACTGCTTGTTGAAAAAAAGGGGGTTTTATGATATACTCTATCCTATTATAAAGTATTATGATGGGGGAAGTTCACTAATGGATTCATTCAACGAGCTGTGGCAGGTAGTCTCCGACTATCTCAGGCAGACAAACTCCGAATCTATCTACAACGTCTGGTTCAGCGAGCTTGAGCCTATAAGCTTTGACGGCAGCCGCGCCGTGCTCATGACAACGGCGGAATTCAAGCGCCGCATCCTCGCGCAGAAGTTCGGCGGCACGCTTCACAGCGCATTTTTGAACGCGCTCGGTCTCGATGTCGATGTCGAGTTCATAGCGCCGGGCGAGGGATATTCTCAGTCTGACTCCTCGGGCTCTGCGGCGGGCTCATCGGAGATAGACGGCAGCACGCGCGCCTCGAACTATTTTGAAAACACATTCGACACATTCGTTGTCGGCGCGTCAAACAAGTTCGCCCATGCGGCGGCGCAGGCAGTCGCGGCGAACCCCGGCAAGGCGTATAACCCGCTGTTCATCTACGGCAACTCGGGACTCGGCAAGACGCATCTGCTCAATGCCATATGCCACGAGATAAAAAGAAACGACCCGTCGATGAAGATAGTCCTCACAGACGGCGAGGAATTCACCAACGAGTTTATCGAAGCGCTCAACCACCGCACAACAACGGAATTCCAGAACAAATACCGCAAAGTCGACGTTCTTCTGATGGACGATGTTCAGTTCATCGCGAGCAAAGAGCGCACGCAGGAGGAATTCTTCCATACCTTCAACGCCCTGACGCAGGACGGCAAGCAGATCGTCCTGTCATCCGACCGCCCGCCGAAAGATATGCCTCAGCTTGAGGACAGAATGCGCACCCGCTTTGAGTGGGGTCTGCTCGCGGACGTTCAGCCGCCGGATCTCGAGACCCGTATGCTCATAGTCAAGCGCAAGGCGGACGCGCTTAACTTCGATATCAGCGACGATGTCGTTGAATACATAGCGCAGAAGCTCAAGAACAACATCCGCCAGCTTGAGAGCGCGGTCAAGAAGATGCAGGCTTATGTCCAGATACAGGGCGCGCATGTCAACACCGCCACCGCTCAGCAGGCGATAAGGGATATTCTCAGCGACAACAAGCCTATCCCCGTCGTTGTGGACAAGATAATAACCGAAGTCGCGCGCACCTACGGCGCAAATCCCGAGGATCTGCGCTCGAAGAAGAAGGACGCACAGACTTCGAAATACCGCCAGATATCGATGTACATCGTGCGCGAGGTCACGGGACTTTCCGCCAAGGCTATCGGCGCGGAGTTCGGCGGCAGGCACTATTCAACGGTGCTCTACGCCCTTGACGAGATAAAGAAAGAGAGCGACACCGACTCGGCGCTCAGAACGACTATCAACGATATCATAAAGAACGTGCAGGAGAGCTGATTTTTTCTAACAGACTGACGCACCGCGAGGGAGGGATAAATGGTGCGCGATATTATTATAGCATCGTCATCCGACAAGGTGCGCGCGCAGCTGCGCGGCTTCGTTGCGGAAATGGGAATAATGGGCGTCATCGAGTGCCGCTCTGCTTCGCAGACCCTCGATTTCGCTCAGCGTCTCCCCTCGGCTATAATAATCTGCCACCGTCTGACCGACATGGCGCCCGCCGCCATGCTTCGTCTGCTCCCGCCGGGCGCCGATATGATATTGCTTATATCCTCCGCCCAGTCCCCGCTGTTCGGCATGAGCAACGTGCAGTGCATGACCCTGCCGCTCTCACGGCCGGAGTTTCGCAGTGCAATAGAAAAGCTGCTCCGCTCCTCGTCCGAGTCGCGCATACGCTCGGGCGGCCAGCGCAACACGGCGGATCAGGAGATAATCGACAAGGCAAAACATTTGTATATGAAAGTAAACGGTGTGTCTGAAGAGGACGCATACGCATATATTAGAAGAAGGAGCATGAACGAGAGCAGTTCTATAACCGCCACCGCGCGGCATCTGCTCAGCGAGCTCGCTAATATATAAATGAAAAGGGTCTTGTGAATGAAATTCGCCAAAATGCAGGGCACGGGCAACGACTACATATATGTCAACTGTTTTGATGAATCGATCGACGACCCTCCCGCTGCGGCGAAATTTTTGAGCGACCGCCATTTCGGTATCGGCTCAGACGGGCTTGTGCTGATCTTGCCGTCCGACAGGGCGGATTTCAGAATGGATATCTACAATTCCGACGGGTCACGGGCGAAGATGTGCGGCAACGCCGCGCGCTGCGTCGCAAAGTATGTCTGCGACAGCAAAATGACCGACAGAGATATGATATCTTTGGAGACTCTCAGCGGAATAAAATACATTAATATATATAAGACGGACGGAAAGGTCACTTCGGCGCAGGTAAACATGGGGTCACCGATGCTGAAAAGCAGGGATATCCCCGCGCTTATTGAATCGGACACCGTGATTTCCCGGCCGCTCGAAGTCGGCGAAAAAGTTTATTCCGTCACCTGCCTTTCGATGGGCAACCCGCACTGCGTGGTTTTCTCTGAAAATATTGATTCTGTAAATATTCAAAAAATCGGCGCCGAATTTGAAAATCACCCGGCGTTTCCGGACAGGATAAATACGGAATTCGTTCAGCCGATTTCGGCTTCACGCATCAAAATGCGCGTTTGGGAGCGCGGCGCGGGCGAGACCCTCTCCTGCGGCACGGGCGCGTGCGCGGCGGCGGTCGCCTGCATATTGAACGGCTACTGCAAGCGCGACACCGATATCAAAATCTCGCTTCGCGGCGGCGAGCTCTCGGTAAAATGGAGCGCCGACGGAGATGTGTATCTGACCGGTTCGGCACAGACCGTCTTTACAGGCGAAATTGCCTGCGGCGGAGGCGCAAGATGAAAATAAACGAAAACTTTTCGCTTCTCCGCAGCAACTATCTTTTTTCGACGATGAGCCGAAAAATCCAAGAATATAAAATCGCTCACCCCGAGACGGATATAATCGACCTCGGCATCGGCGATGTCTCGCGTCCCCTGCCCGAGGCGTGCATAAAAGCCATGCACTCGGCGGTAAACGAAATGGCGGACGCCGCCACATTCAGAGGCTACCCGCCCGAACGCGGATATGATTTTCTTATCGACAAGATATTGAAATATGATTTCGCCGCGCGTGGAATAACGCTCGAAAGAGACGAGATTTTTATAAGCGACGGCGCAAAGAGCGACACCGGCAGCATCGGCGATATCTTTTCGCCCGAGTGCAAAGTCGCCGTCTGCGACCCCGTCTACCCGGTCTATATAGACACAAATATCATGGCTGGCAGGGGCGGCAAGCCGCTCGAAAACGGCAGATTTTCAAATATTGCTTATCTCGACTGCACCGCAGAGAACGGATTTATCCCTCCCCTGCCGGAGCAAAATGTCGATATAATATATCTCTGCTCCCCCAACAATCCCACGGGAACGGCGATGAATAAAAATCAGCTCCAACAGTGGGTCGACTGGGCTAATGAGCACGGCAGCGTCATTCTCTTTGACGCCGCATATGAGGCGTTTATCACAGAGAGCAACCTTCCGCACAGCATTTTCGAGCTTGACGGCGCAAAGAAATGCGCCATTGAGTTCAGAAGCTTTTCAAAGACTGCGGGCTTTACCGGCGTTCGCTGTGCATATACAATTATACCGCGCGAGCTTTCACGCAGCGGAGTCAGCCTCAACGCGCTGTGGGCGCGCAGGCAGGCGACGCGGTTCAACGGCGTGTCATATATAACCCAGCGCGCCGCCGAAGCCGTCTATTCGGACGAAGACAGGCGGCAGATAAAAGAAAATATAAACTGCTATCTCAGCAACGCAAAGAAGATAACGGACGGACTCGGAAGCATTAATATCCGCTGTTTCGGCGGCAGAAATTCGCCGTATATCTGGTTTGAAGTGCCGAACGGGCTGACCTCATGGCAGATGTTCGACAGGCTTCTGAACACCGTTCAGGTGGTCGGCACACCGGGCTCGGGCTTCGGCATGATGGGCGAGGGATATTTTCGCCTGACCGCGTTCGCAGGGCCAAAGCGTACGCTCGAAGCAGTTGAAAGAATAAAAAACGGTCTGAAATAAGACCGCACGGAGGATAAAAATGGGCATTTTTTCAAGAATAAACAAGGGACTCAAAAAGACCCGCGAGAATATGTCGGGAGCCATCGACTCGATGCTCCACGGCAAAACTGAAATTGACGACGAATTTTATGACGAGCTCGAAGAGATACTCGTCATGGGCGATGTCGGCTGCATGACCGCATCGGAGATAGTCGAGAAGCTGCGCGAGCGCGTTATGAAAAAGCATCTGCGCAAGCCTGAAGCCGTCAAGAACGAGATAAAAGAGATAGTCGCCGAGATGCTTGAGGGCGGCGAGGAAATGAGCCTTATCACTCTCCCCTCCGTCATTCTCGTCATCGGCGTCAACGGCGTGGGCAAGACCACTTCCATAGGCAAGCTCGCCGCAATGTACAAAAACGAGGGCAAAAAAGTTATCCTCGCCGCGGCGGACACTTTCAGAGCCGCCGCTATCGAGCAGCTTGAAGAGTGGGCAGACCGCGCGGGAGTCGAGATAGTCAAGCACCGCGAGGGCGCAGACCCGGCGGCTGTTATATACGACACAATTCAGGCGGGCAAGGCGAGAAACGCCGACATAATTATCTGCGACACCGCCGGCAGACTCCACAACAAGAAGAACCTAATGGAGGAGCTGGCGAAGATATACCGCGTCATCGACCGTGAGCTGCCCTACAGCGACCGCGAGAGCCTGCTCGTGCTTGACGCGACTACAGGACAGAACGCAGTCAATCAGGCAAAAGAATTCAAGAATGTTGCAGAGATCACCGGCATCATTTTAACGAAGCTTGACGGCACCGCAAAGGGCGGCGTTGTATTAAACATCAAAAATGAGCTCGGCGTACCCGTCAAGTTCATCGGCGTCGGCGAAAAGGTGGACGACCTCCGCCCGTTCAACGCCCGCGCATTCGCCGAGGGTCTGTTTGATGCAGAGCCGATTGAAGACGAAGAAGAGGAAAAAGAGGACGAATAATGGATTTTCTCATAGCTACACATAACATGAAAAAACGCGCCGAGCTTGAGCGCATATTGAAACCCATCGGCGTGCGCGTTCTGCTCGCGGAAGAGGCGGGAGTCGAGCTTACCGATGTCGAGGAGACGGGCGTCACCTTTGAAGAGAACGCATTCTTAAAAGCCGACAGCGGCTGCAAAGAGAGCGGTATGCCCTGCATCGCCGACGACTCAGGACTTGCCGTTGACGCGCTCGACGGCGCGCCGGGAGTTTATTCCGCGAGATACGCGGGCGAGCACGGTAACGACGAGAAGAACAACGAGCTCCTGCTCAAAAATCTGTCCGATATTCCTATGGACAAGCGCACCGCGCGATTCGTTTCGACCGTCTGCTGCTGTTTCCCGGACGGCAGGCACATGACCGTGCGCGGCGAGTGCGAGGGCAAGATTGCCTTTGAGCCCGCAGGCGAGGGCGGCTTCGGCTACGATCCGCTGTTTTTGCCCGACGAGTTCCCCGGCAAAACGATGGCGCAACTCACCGCAGAAGAAAAAGACAGCATCAGCCACAGAGGCAAGGCGCTGAGACTCCTTGCGAAAAAACTGGAGGAAATTATATGACAAGCAAAGAGAGAGCCGCGCTTCGCGCGCAGGCAAATTCGCTCGAGCCGCTTTTTCAGGTCGGCAAGGGCGGCGTCAATGACGCACTGATAGCCCAGACGCTCGACGCATTCCGCTCCCGAGAACTGCTCAAGCTCAAGGTCCTGCTCGAGACAGCACCCAAGCCCCCGCGCGAAATTGCCGAAGAGATTGCGGCAAAGACGCAGTCCGAGGTCGTACAGGTCGTCGGCGGCAGTCTGATATTCTTCAAGGAGAATCCGGAGCTGCACGAGCCGAAAGATAAAAAGAAAAAGATAACCGGTACGAAGAATCCGAACCGCCCGTCTGTGCGCAAAAAGATACACGAAAAAAAGCTCGCCGAAGAGAGAAAAACCGCCGCTCGCCGCAAGGCGGAACGCAATTTCAGACGCAGCCGCGATATATAACAGCAAATTTTAAGTCAACCGGTTCAAAAGCAGGCGCATTTTCGCCTGCTTTTTTGTGCATCGGGACAAATCGGGAATTTTTTGTAAAAACCTATTGACAGCGTAGGTATAAGAGACTATAATACGCTCATAGATACTGAACAGGGAGGAAGCATCATGAAAAAGTTTGACAGCAACATTATGATGATGGAAATGTGCATGTTCTCCATGCGCATGTGCATGTGCATGCCTTTTTCTAACGAGCTTCCGTCAAACGAATAAATCTGATATATGCAGAGATTCGGGGAGCTTCGTGAGGAGTTTCCCGTTTTTTATTTGCATTGAGGAGAAAGAAAAGTGCAGTATCTGAAATTATTCTCGCCCTTTGATATAAGGCATTGGCGAATGTGCCGCAAGGCGCATGATTAAAAAGTCCGTTTCAACCCAATACCTTATAAATTAAAATACAAAGGAGATAATCAACATGAAAAAGACAATATCGATCATTCTCGCAGCGGTTCTCGCGCTGGGCTGCATCTTCGGCTTCGCCGCCTGCTCTTCGGGCAGCAAAGGCATCACCATTGCCGTTCCCAACGACGCGACCAACGAAGCCCGTGCGCTCCTTCTTCTTCAGGAACAGGGCATCATCAAGCTCAAAGACGGCGCCGGCATCACCGCAACCGTAAGAGACATTGAGGACAACCCCAAGAATATCACCTTCAAAGAGGTTGAAGCCGCTCAGCTCCCCAATGTTCTCAAGGATGTTGACTACGCTGTTATCAACTCGAACTACGCTATCTCCGCGGGCCTCAACCCCGTAAAGGACAATCTCGCTATTGAGGGCTCCTCGAGCGCATATTCGAACATCCTCGCCGCCAAGAAGGGCAACGAGAATTCCGACAAGATAAAGGCTCTTTCCGCCGCTCTCCAGAGCAAGAAGGTCGCCGATTTCATCGCTTCCAAGTATAACGGCGCAGTTATCAGCGTTGTTTCAAACCCCGGTGACGGCTACGATCCCTCCGTCAACTACGACGCACTCAAGGGTCAGACCATAACCGTCGCCGCATCCCCCACACCGCACGCCGAGATCCTCGCCGTTGCCAAGGAGATCCTTGCCGCTAAGGGCGTCACCCTTGACATCAAAGAGTTCGAAGATTATGTCCAGCCCAACAATGTTGTTGAGTCCGGCGAGATCGACGCAAACTACTTCCAGCACGAGCCCTACCTCGACGATTTCAACAAGCAGAACAACACGAACATCGTCACCGTTTGCTATGTCCACGTCGAGCCCATGGCTCTCTACGGCGGCAAGCAGACCACTCTTGACGCAGTGAAGTAAATGTTATAAAATATAATGCCGGGCTAAGTTGCTCTTAATCGGGCTGCTTGCCGGCATTATCTTTTTATCCAGAAGTTCGGAGGCATAAAATGATCGAGATTAAAAATCTGTCAAAAACCTTCAAGACCGCCGACAGCTCGCTCGACGCGCTCAAGAATGTTTCTCTGACGATAAACGACGGCGATATTTACGGCATCATCGGCATGAGCGGCGCGGGCAAGAGCACGCTCGTGCGGTGCATAAATATGCTCGAACGCCCGACTGAGGGCCAGATACTCATAGACGGGGTCGATATGGGTTCGCTTTCGAGCAAGCAGCTCAGGGACGCCCGCCGCAATATAACCATGATATTCCAGGGCTTCAACCTGCTCATGCAGCGCAACTGCCTGAAAAACATCTGCTTTCCGCTCGAGCTTGAGGGCATGAAGAAAGAGGACGCGAAGAAACGCGCGCTCGAACTGCTCGAGATAGTCGGTCTGCCCGACAAAGCGAAGGCTTACCCCGCTCAGCTCTCCGGCGGTCAGCAGCAGAGAATCGCGATAGCCCGCGCACTTGCTACAAACCCAAAAGTTCTGCTCTGCGACGAGGCAACAAGCGCGCTCGACCCGAACACCACACATTCGATCCTCAACCTCATAAGAGACATAAACAAAAAGCTCGGCATAACGGTTATTATAATAACCCACCAGATGAGCGTTGTCGAAGAGACCTGCAACCGAGTCGCCATTCTTGACAACGGCACGGTCGTTGAACAGGGCGAAGTCAGCACCGTCTTTGCCCATCCGCAGTCGGCGGCAGCAAAACGCCTCGTGTTCCCCGACGCTTCGGATGAGATTTTTGCTCCCGCTTCGGACGAGCACAGAATAAGAGTCGTCTTCAACGGCGCGTTCGCGACCAACACCCCGCTGATAACCAAGATGGCTATAGACGAGGGAATCGCGGCGAACATCCTGGCGGCCTCCACGCGCTGCATCGGCGACAAGGTCTACGGCAATATGCTCCTCGGCATCCCCGGAGGGGACAGCGAGCTTGAACGCGCGTCGAAATATCTGCAGAGTATGCCGGATATTCTTGTTGAGGAGGTTTAAAAGATGTTTGACAATGCATTCACTTCCGAGGCGCTGACGGAAGCCCTCGATATATTAAAAAATGATTTCCCGCTGGCTATCTGGGAGACGATATATGTCACCCTGCTCTCCACGCTCTTTGCGATAATCATCGGCCTGCCGCTCGGCGTGCTGCTCGTCGCGGGCGAAAAGGGCGGCGTACTCCCCCTGCCGAAGGCTCTGATGAAGGTTCTCAATGTTATTATAAACCTTCTGCGCTCGGTGCCGTTCTTGATCTTGATGATCCTCGTTTTCCCGCTGACCCGCCTTATTGTCGGCACGGCGGTCGGCACTGTCGCTTCTATAGTCCCGCTCGTCATCGCGTCGTTCCCGTTTGTGGCGCGCCTTGTTGAAAGCAGCCTGCGCGAGGTCAACCCGAACATAATCGAAGCCGCGCAGAGCATGGGTGCATCACCCATGCAGATAATTGTCAAAGTCATGATTCCCGAGAGCGTGCCCTCGCTGCTCTCGAACTTCACGATAGCGATAACCACCATCCTCGGCTACTCCGCAATGAGCGGAATAATCGGCGGCGGCGGACTCGGTAAGATTGCCATAAACTACGGCTACTACCGCTACAAATATCTCGTCATGATCTTTGCCGTTATCCTGCTCATAGCGCTCGTTCAGATTTTTCAGAGCGTCGGCACCCACCTTGCAACAAAGACCGACAAGAGACTCAAGAAATAATCAAAACCAACAGCCTCGGCAGATTTTGCCGGGGCTGTATTTTTTAACAAAAAGCGCGGACACAGTTTTCGCTGCACCCGCGTTTTTCGTTAGAAAGGTGATATATCAATTAAAGGGGTTGTAGTAGAATGATCTGTTATCCTGCTGAGTTGTCTGCTCCTGCTGCTGTTGAGAGGATGCGGACGAAGTATTTCCGGTGTCCTCGACGAGCTTTACCTTGACATTGAATTCCTTTGTCTGATAGTTGCTCGATATCCTGCACAGGGTCAGGGTCAGCGTATCGCCGACCTTGGAGTTTTCAATCGCTTCGAGCAGGACTTCCGAAGTGCTCAGCTCCTTGCCGTTGACCGCCGTTATAAGATCGCCGACCTGGGCGCTGCTGTTTGCAAGGTCGCTGTCCGCGTTGATGTCCGCGATGATAAGCGAGCCTGCCGGCAGACCCTTTATCTGCACGATCATGTTATACTGCTGGTTCGATGTGTTGGAATAATAGCTGATGCCGAGCTTCGGGCGGTTCGGCACTCTGCCGTAGGCGATAAGATCGTCGATTATCTCTTTTGCGGACGAGATCGGGATAGAGAAGCCCATGAGCTCATAGCTGCTGTCGCTGATTTTAAGCGAGTTTATTCCGACCACCTGGCCGTATTCGTTTATCAGCGCGCCGCCAGAATTGCCGGGGCTGATAGCCGCCGTATGCTGGATGCACTCCATGGAATAGCCTATCTGGCTGCTGACGGTTCTCGAAATCGCGGAGACCATACCGTTGGTAAACGAGCCGAAGAACTCGGTGCCGCCGGGGTTGCCTATTGCATAGACGGTCTCGCCGACCGAAAGCTTCGTTGAATCGCCGAACTCTGCGGCGGTGAAGCCCGTAGCCTTTATTTTCAGCACGCCGATATCGGTGCGCGAATCGTAGCCGACTATCTCAGCGTCATACTGTGTGCCGTCATGCAGCTGAACGACGGCTTTGACGCCCTCGCCGCTGATAACATGGGCGCAGGTAATTATATAGGTATAAGTGTGATCCTTATTCTCGCCCATGACTATGCCGGAGCCTTCGCCGGAAGCCGAGCTTGACGACTGGCTGTATACGACTATGCCGACATTGCTCGGAGAAACTTTTTCATATATCTGAGCCGAGGTGAGCACGCCGTTGCCTTTTGAAGTCGTTGTCGCTTTCGGTGTCTCGGCGATGTTCAGCTGAGCGTCGCCCTCGGAAGTGCCGGTCACAGAAGTGCCGCCGCCCGAGCTATTGTTATTGTTTCTCTTTGCAAGCACGGTGACGGTCGCGGAGACCGCGATAACAACTGCGAGAATCGCGGCGAAAACCGCAACGCCTTTCTTCTTTGCGCTCATCTTTTTCTTCTTTTTCTCGGGCTGAGGCGGCGTGTAGCTGCCGGAATTATATGAATTTTGGCTGTTATAGCTGCCCTGTCCGGGCTGCTGCGGAGCAGAATAAACCTGATCCGGCTCAAGCGGTGCAGGCTGCTGTGCGGTGTCTGCCGAGTTGTCTTCGGGCGGCGTCTCGCCGGAACTGCCGAAGTTGTTCACATAATCATCATTGTACATAAACTGAATTTACCTCCATCCATTGCCTTCGGGATATCCTTCATCTTTTGACACTATTATGGACTCTCAATATTACGATTTCTTGAACGTCGGGTAAATAACCTTTGGATTTTTATTCAACTTTTTTCCGCAAAAATTCATCTCAGCGGAAGCCAGAACACGAACTGCGTATATTCGCCCGGCTCGCTGTTGACGGTTATCTGACCGCCGTGCATATCGATTATGGTCTTGACTATATACAGTCCGAGACCCGCTCCCTTGACATCGTAGCTGCGCGATTTGTCCGTTTTATAGAAGCGCTCAAAGACTTTGCCCGCCTCCTCGCGGGAGATTCCCTTGCCGCTGTTCTTGACGGAGAATATCATCTTTTCGCTGTCCGATTTTATCGCGACTTCGATATAGCCGCCCTCGTTCGTGAACTTCACGGCGTTGTCGATAAGATTATATACGACCTGATTTATCATATCCTCGTCGGCGCAGATGTTGAGCGGCTCGACCTTGTCAAGTCCGCGTATCTCTATCTTCTTTTCATCTATCGCGCGCTCGAAGCCGAGCATCGTTTTGAAGGTCATTGCCGAAATGTCGAACTCCTTGGGCTGGATTTTTAACTGACCCGCCTCTATCTTCGACATATTGAGCATACCCGTGACAAGGCGAGAAAGGCGCTTGACCTCGTCGGAGACTATTCTGAGATAATATGTGCTCTTCGACGAATCTATCGTGCCGTCGAGTATTCCGTCTATAAATCCGCCGATAGTGGTCATCGGGGTCTTTAACTCGTGCGAGACATTCGCGACGAAATTGCGTCTCGAAGTCTCGATAGCCGAAAGCGCGTTCGCCATCGAGTTGAACGCCGTCACAAGCTCCGCGACCTCGTCCTCGTCGCCGCCCAGCACTTTATGATAGGGCACCGAGATTCGGTTGCTGAAATCGCCCTTTGCATACTGCTTTGCCGCCGCCGACATCTCACGCAGGGGCTTTGTCATCTGATAGGTCATAACATATGTTGCAACGAATGCTATCGCGAGCGCGAGAATTGCCGAGAACAGGAACATCTTGAGCATCGCCCTGACAGGCTCGTGCAGCGAATCCGTATCCTGCGAAGCGATGACCGCGCCACAAAGCTTGCCGGATGCTACTATCGGCTCAACGCTTATAAAATGCGAGCTCTTGTACATTCCGCCGAGCGTGCCCGTTTCGGTATATCCGCCGTCGTTGAGCTTCGACAGAGCTGTTTCGGGGACTGTATATTTGCTGTGGACTATGCACTCGCCCATGTACATCACGAGATTGGACTGCCATATATCCTTACAGCAGATTATCTTGCCGTCGGTGTCGCATATATAGATATCCGCATCTATCGCCTGCGAGAGCTGGGCGGTCGAAACGCTCATGAGCAGAGTAGAATTCTTGTTGCTCTCTTCAAGCGAGTAGCCTTTTTGAATAAGCGCCGCGGCAGTCTGCGAGACGGTCTGCGCGTTCTGCTTTAAAAGCGCCGTCTTCTCTTCGGACTGGTAGCGCGCGATGAATATCAACAACGACGAGCCGAGAATGGTGAAGCCGATAAACAGTATCAGCACCGTCACATAGAAGTAACGGTGAAACAGACCCGAGCTTTTTGTTCTCGAGCCTGCGTTCTTTACATCTTTTATTTCAAACTTTTTGCGTGCTTTTTTCATGCACATCAATCCTTGGTCTCAAACTTGTAGCCTACACTCCAGACGGTCTTGAGCTCCCACTTGTCGGACACGCCCTCGAGCTTCTCTCTGAGCCTCTTGACATGAACATCGACCGTTCTCGAATCGCCGTAATAGTCGAAGCCCCAGACTTCGTCGAGTAGCTGATCGCGGGTGAACACCCTGTTCGGGTTGCTGGCAAGGTGATAGATAAGCTCCAACTCTTTGGGCGGAGTGTCGATGCGCTTGCCGTCGACCCAGAGCTCGTAGTTCGTCAGGTTTATCTTGAGTTTGTCATATTCGACCTGCTTTATATCCGCCGCCGGGGCGCCCGCGCTGCGTCTGAGGACTGCCTTGACGCGCGCCACAACTTCCTTTGCATCGAAGGGCTTGACGACATAGTCGTCCGCGCCGAGCTCGAGACCGAGGACTTTATCAAAAGTCTCTCCCTTTGCGGTGAGCATGATTATCGGCTTGTCCGAGAATTTTCTGATCTCGCGGCAGACCTGCCAGCCGTCGAGGCGGGGCAGCATGATATCAAGCAGCATCAGATCCGGCTGAATCTCGCCGAAGCTCTTCACGGCGCTCTCGCCGTCGTTCACTATGCTGACTGTGTAGCCCTCTTTTTCAAGATAGAGGCGCAGCAGTTCGCAGATATTAACGTCGTCGTCAACGACAAGTATTTTTTCGTTAGCCATAAGTACCTCTCCTTTGTTTTAAACGAACCCATTGTAATTATTATAGACCATTCAAAAAAGTTTGTGTGAATGGCGGAATAACATTTTGTTACAAAATTTCGTATATTTACCTGTGCAGATTCTCGCCCATGCTCACGAGCTTATGCTCGATGGAGTCGACGAGCGCTATCCAGCTCGCATTGATAACGTCCTGCGACACGCCGACAGTTGTCCAGATATCCTCACCGTCGGACGAAGTTATAAGAACGCGGACGCTCGCCGCCGTGGCGTCTTTCGGCTCCATGACGCGAACCTTGTAGTCGATGAGCCTCAATTTTCTAAGGCACGGGTAGAACACCTCGAGTGCTTCACGCAGAGCGCGGTCGAGCGCATTGACGGGACCGTCGCCGTCCGACGCCGCTATTCTGACTCTGCCGTCGACGCTGAGCTTTATCGTTGCCGTCGCGCTGTGTCCGTTGTCATAGGGCAGCTCGTCGAGCACCTTGTAGCTGATGAGATCGAAGAACGGCTTATATTTTCTGACGAGGCGGTGAACTATCAGCTCGAACGACGAATCCGCGCCCTCATACTGATAGCCCTCGTATTCTTTTTGCTTCAGGATATCGAGCAGCTCCGCGACCTGCGGCGAATCCTTGTCAAAATCGGGATAGAGCTTCTGTATTTTTTTGAGCACCGCCGCCTTACCGGTCACTTCAGAAAGCAGGAAGCGCCTGCGGTTGCCGACGGATTCGGGGTCGATATGCTCGAACGATTCGCTGAATTTCAAAACGCCGTCGGCGTGCATTCCCGCTTTATGGGCAAATGCGCTGCGCCCGACAAACGGCACATCCCTGTGCAGAGTGACATTCGCTATCGACGCTATTTTTATCGCCGAAGATGTCAGATTTTTGAGATTCTCCTGCGGGATACACTCATAGTCGGATTTTATCTGCAAATTGGGGATTATCGAAGTCAGGCTCGCGTTTCCGCACCGCTCGCCGAAGCCGATAAACGTGCCCTGTACCTGCTTCGCGCCCGCTCTGACCGCCATGAGTGCGCCCGCGCACGCCATGTCCGAATCGTTGTGGGTGTGGATTCCTATATCTGTACCCGGAAAGGCTTTTACGACCTCGCCGGTGATTTTTTCAATATAATCGGGGAACGAGCCGCCGTTCGTGTCGCAGAGCGTCAAGCAGTCCGCGCCGCCACGCAGAGCCGCGCGCAGGCTTTCGAGCGCGTAGCCGTCATTGTCCGACATACCGTCAAAGAAGTGCTCGGCGTCGAAAACGACATATTTGCCGTGGCTTTTGAAAAAGCGGCAGGTCTCCTCTATCATAGACAGATTTTCTTCGAGGCTCGTCTGCAAAACGCCCTCGACCTGAACTTTTCTGCTCTTGCCGACTATCGACACGCACGGGGTTCCCGCCTTGAGCAGAGCGGCACACGCCGCGTCCTCTTCGACTCTCTCGCCCTTTCTCCGCGTTGAACCGAATGCGCACAGGCGGGAATTTTTGAGCCACAGCCTGCTCGCCCGCTCGAAAAATTCAAGCTCGCGCGGATTGGAGGTCGGGTTTCCCGCCTCGATTATCGGTATGCCGAGATCGTCCAGCACCCGGACTATCTCCAGCCTGTCGTTGACGGAAAAGGATATGCCCTCACCCTGAGCGCCATCGCGCAGGGTCGAATCGAGCAATTCGATTTTTTTCAACTCTCTCCCTCCCGTGTCAGTCGTTTATGACCGTGTCGCCGCTCTCAAGAGCGGTTATGCCCGAGCGCGAAAGCTCGGCTATTCCGTGGACGCTCATGTCCGCGATAAACGCGTCTATTCGCTCCGGCTCGCCCGTCAGCTCCGCCGTTAGCATCGTGTGACCGATATCTTTGACCCTCGCGCCGTAGGCTATGACGGTCTTTAGGACCTGCGGTCTGTCTTTGTTGAGGCAGTGGACTTTTATCAGCAGAAGTTCGCTCGAAACGAGCTTTCCCTCTTCGAGATGCGCCACTTTTATGACATCCTCGAGCTTCAACAGCTGAGCCTCGACCTGTTTTACCTGCTCCGGCTCAACCTCGGAGACAACCGTCATTCGCGAGAACTCGGGATGCTCGGTCTCGGAGACCGTGAGGCTTCGTATATTATATCCGCGGCGCGCAAAAAGTCCCGCCACTCTGAGCAGAACGCCCGAGCGGTTTCGGACAAGCGCCGAAACGGTCAGCTTCTGAGTCATAATAATTTCTCCTTATTTGTAGATAGCCGTCGTGATATCGCCGCCGGGCGGTATCATCGGGAGCACCGCGCAGTCTGGGTCGATGCGGCAGTCTATAACTACGGGCTTGTCCATCGAGAGCGCCTTTTTGAAAACGCGCTTCGCCTGCGACGGATTCTTTATTCTCATGCCCTTGACGCCGAACGCCTTTGCGACTGCGGCTATATCCGTCCCGCGCTCCGGCTGAGTCGCGGAAAAGCGTCCGTCATAGAACACCTTCTGCCACTGCCTGACCATGCCGAGCACGCCGTTGTTCATCACGACAACAACAACTGGGATATTATATCTGCTGAGCGTTGCAAGCTCGCTCAGGCTCATATGGAATCCGCCGTCCCCTGTTATCAGAACGGTCTTTCGCTCGGGTTTGCCGAGTGCCGCGCCTATCGCCGCACCCATGCCGAAGCCCATCGCGCCCAGTCCGCCCGAGGTTATCAGCGAACGCGGGCGTTCAAAGTCATAGTACTGCGCCGTCCACATCTGATTCTGACCAACATCGGTCACTATATTCGCTTCGCCCTTCGTCAGCTCGCTCAGAGTGTGCAGAACCGTGTACGGAGCATAGGGCTTCGGGCGCGGAATCCGCCTTTTGAACTCGGCTATCTCGCCGAGCCACTCGGAGTTCTCACCGGGCGGCAGCATAACACTTAGCTTTTCGAGCGTCTTTCCGAGGTCGCCGAGAATGTGGGCGTCGGAAATTATATTTTTGTCGAACTCCGCCGCGTCTATATCAATATGTATTATCTTCGCCTTCGGGGCGAAGCTCTCTTTACTCGCGGCAACGCGGTTTGAAAATCTCGCGCCCGCGGCAATGAGCAAATCGCAGTTCAACGCCGCCATATTTGCCGCCGGGTTTCCGTGCATGCCGACGAGCCCCAGAAACAGCTCCGCCGAGCACGGATAAGCGCCGAGCCCCATCATAGAACACGCGACGGGGATATGCAGTTTTTGAGCAAATGTTTTCAGCGCGTCCGACGCGCCGGAGCTTATCGCCCCGCCGCCGACATAGATAAGCGGTCTTTTGGCTTTTTCTATCATCTGCGCCGCGCGTTCGAGCTCGGCTTTCTCCGGCTCTTTTGCCGGGGCGGGCTCGCTCTTCGGCGCGCGTTCATATTCCTCGCTCTGAGCCGCGATATCCGCCGGGATATCTACTAAAACCGGTCCTTTTCTGCCGGACTGCGCTATCGAGAATGCCTCGCGGACATCCTGCGCCACTCCGCGCTCGCCCGACGCGATAAACGAATATTTCGTCACCGGCATCGTAACGCCCGCGATATCGACCTCCTGAAACGAGTCGCTGCCGAGCAGCGAGGTCTTGACGTTCCCCGTTATCGCAACAATGGGGCTCGAGTCCATGTATGCGGCGGCGATGCCCGTCACGAGATTGGTGGCACCGGGTCCCGAGGTTGCAATAACAACTCCCGTTCTGCCAGTTGCGCGGGCGTAGCCGTCCGCCGCGTGAGCCGCCGCCTGCTCGTGGCAGGTGAGTATATGGCGAATTTTATCGCATTTGTAAAGTTCATCGTAGATATCGAGCACCGCACTGCCGGGATAACCGAAAACCGTATCGACTCCCTGTTCGAGCAGCACATCTATCAGCGCCCGCGCACCCGTTGAATTCATAAACACGCCTCTGAAAAATTTATTTTACCGAGAATTTGAAGCTTGTGCGGCTTCTGAACTTTTCGCCCGCTTTGAAAATGCAGGACGGGAAGTTCGGCTGGTTCGGAGAATCGGGGTAGAACTGAGTCTCAAGGCAGAAGCCGGCATATTTATTCATCACCGTGCCGCCCTTGCCGGGTATCTTGTCGAGGAAGTTGCCGGTGTAGAGCTGAACGCCGGGCATATCCGTAGTAACTTCCATAACGCGCCCGCTCTCGGGGTCATATGCAGCCGCGAACGCGCCCTGCGTGCCCTCGTCGATGCAGAAATTGTGGTCGTAGCCGTTGCATCCGATGATGAGCTGCTCGTCGTCCTGATCTATATCCCTGCCGATAGCTTTCATCTGTCTGAAATCGAATGCCGTGCCGGTGACATCTCTTATCTCGCCGGTCGGTATGCTGTCCTCATCAATGGGAGTGTAGCGCGACGCGGACAGGCGAAGCTCCTGAGAGAGCACGTTCGGACGCTTATACGAGCCGAGATTGAAATACGCGTGATTCGTCATGTTTATCGGCGTATCCTCGGTGCAGACAGCTTCATATGCAATCGAAAGCTCGTTGCTGTCATCAAGAGTATAAGTCACCTTTGCGCTCATCTCGCCGGGGAATCCGTTCGAGCCCTCGTCGCTCTTATATTCGAGAACAAGGCTCTCGCCCTCGATTTTTGCCGCCCAGACAGCGTGCGAAAACTCGCCGCCGCCATGCAGGCAGGTCTTGCCGTTCTCATTCTTTATGACATCAAATTCTTTGCCGTTAACGGTAAAATGTCCGCCGCAGATACGGTTCGCATATCTGCCGACGATCTGACCCTGATAGTCCGAGCGCTCGACATGACCCTTGAGATCGTCGAAGCCGATGAGAACATCCTCGAAATTGCCGTCTCTGTCGGGCGCAAAAAGCGACTGCCAGGTTGCTCCGTATGTAATAACGGACGCACTGACGCCGTTTGCGTTCTTGAGCTCGTATATATCGACCTCTCTGCCGTCGGAAAGAGTGCCGAAAAGTTTCTTTGAAATCATTGATTTCATCCTCCTGCTGTTATATTAACTCATGGTAAATTATACATTTAATAAAGACAAGTGTCAAGCTGGACGGCGCACCGACGTGCAACGGAAGAGTCAAATCTGTCGGCAAAATTACAGCATCCATATTGACACGGGCAAATTCACAGTTTATAATAAAATCAATTTAGTACAGTAAAGCCTTAAATCTGAGGCAAAGAACGATTCGGGGCTTGCTGAAAGGGGAATAACAATGAGTTCATCAAAAGGAAAGTATATGAACTTCAAGGAAATCGCCGCCTATTCGCTCGGTCTTTTCGGCTTCCAGGCGATAGTCGGACTCCTGAATTCATATCAGGCGGAGTTTGACGCTTCGATTCTCGGCGCGGACATTGCAGTCGTCGGTATTCTCGTGCTCGTGGCGAAGATTCTCTCCGCAGTTTTCGACCCGTTCGTCGGCAACATGATCGACCGCTCGAAGAGCAAAAACGGCAAGTTCAAATCGATGATTGCAAAATCGATCCTGCCCCTGCTCGCCATGTCCGCGGTTGTGTTCATCGACGTGCCGTTCAAGACGAACAAAGCGGCAACTTACATATGGATCTTCGCGACCTATCTCCTCTGGAGCTTCGCGATGACCCTCGGCGACGTGCCCTCGCAGGGCATCGCATCCGTCCTCACTCCCGACCCGACGGAGCGCACAAATGTCGTCTCCATCTCAAACACCTTCAAGCAGATAGGCTTCTCCGCCTGCGTCGTGATAGTGCCCATCGCCTGCCTTATAATCCCGGGCGGCTCCAAGGTGCTCGTCAAGAGCGGCGAAACCGACCTGCCCATGATAGCGAACGAATATCTGTTCACCGCCGTGCTCACTGCCGTTTTCGGCTGCGTGCTGTTTGGGCTTATCCCGCTTCTCAACAAAGAGCGCGTACCCTACACCGCTGGCGACAAGATATCTTTCAAGGACATGATGGGCGCGCTCAAATCGAATAAGCCGTTCATGCTCGTCATAATCTCGTATTTTCTCGGCTTCGGACGCCAGATGGCAATGGGAATTCAGGTTCAGGCGGCAAATATTCTTCTCGGCTCGCAGAACCTTGTTGCAGTCCTCGGCATCTCGACCGCCATCGGCACGATGATAAGCATGGCAGCCTGCCCGTTTCTTATAAAGAAGCTCGACGAGAAAAAGGTCTTTATCGGACTTTCGGTCTACGGCTTCATCGCATCCGTGCTCTCGTTCGTGATAGCCCACTTCTGGTTCACGAACCCCGACAACATGGTGCTCACCATCCTCTTCTACTTCTCGCTGTTTCTCATGGGTCTCCAGTTTGCGTCCGTCAACCTCATGCCCATGATAATGACCGCCGACTGCGTTGACTACTATGAGTACGAGACCGGCAAGCGCATGGAGGGCACAGCGTATTCGGTGCTCACGCTGACTATAAAAATCTGCCTTGCGCTCGGCACGGCGCTCGGTCTTGTGTTCGTTCAGGTCTCCGGCTATTCGGACACCGTGCGCGAGATCGCCGCAGGCACCGCCGCCGGATTCGCGACAAAGACAAAGGACATCGTGTTCTTCGCCTATGCCGTTGTCCCCGGTATTCTCTCCCTGCTCTCCGCTATTCCGATATTCAAATACGATATCGTCGGCAAGAAGAAGCAGGAGATATCCGACGCGCTCCAGGCAAGAAGAACCGCCGCAGCCGCCGAGAAATAATCAAAGCAAAAAGTTATCCTCCGTATGGATTCATACGGAGGATTTTTTGTTTGGTTTAGATTTTTATTCAAACATCGCCTTGAATGCTTTTATCCACTCGCGCGCTATCAGCGCGTGCCCGCTCTCCGTCGGGTGGATGCCGTCCCAAATCCAGTAGGCGCAGTCACGTCCCTCTGCTGCTTCGTCGAACAGATGCTGAAGCTGGATAAAAAATATCCTGCCGTCCTTTTCGGCAATGCGGCGGCAGATTTGCGAATATCTGCCTATCTCTTCGCGGCAAGTATTCTCTTCCGCCTTGAATCTGTCTTTTGTCGGCAGGAAGAACGGCTCCATGAGAAACACTTTCAGCTCCCCGTTCGTTTCAAACGACTGCGAGAGTATGCTCTCAAGATTCTTTTCGTATTCCTCTGGCTCAACATGATTTTCGCCCTCAAGGAAACAGTCGTTCGTGCCGATGAGCAGGCTCAGAACATCCGGCTCTATATCGAGCGCATCCTCGCGCCAGCGGCGGAGCAGTCCGCGCGTCGTGTCGCCGGAAATGCCTCGGTTTACAAATTTCAGTCCGGCATCCGGATATTCCGCGCCGAGCATACCGCTGACAATAAATGCGTAGCTGTGCCCTATCTGATGGTTGAGATCGTGGCGGCGTTCGGGCTCTTTGTATCTGTTGCCGTCCGTTATCGAATCGCCCTGAAAAAGTATCTTCATTTTTCTCCTCCTCAGTCTATATCCGCAAAAACCGTGTCTGTTATTTCTCCGCGGCAAGTGCCGTTGCTAAGGTCAACGAGCCGCGCCTCAAACGCAGGCTCAAGCTCCTGCGGTATTCTCATTTTCACCGTCACCGCGTCCTCGAACGCCGTGTCCTCGATTATGCCGCCCCGCTCCGGAATGAGCGAGGCAAGCCGCCCGTAGAAAGTGTAGTCGCAGCGGATTTTTACTATACTGCACTCCGCGCGGGTCACTATGCCGCCCGCATCAACTGCGATTTTAGCCGCATGCGAATAGGCTCTGACGAGTCCTCCGCCGCCGAGAAGTATTCCGCCGAAGTATCGGGTGACAACCAGAACGCAGTCGGTCAGCTCTTCTTTTTGCAGGACATTGAGCGCCGGCATTCCCGCAGTGCCCTGCGGCTCGCCGTCATCCGAAAAGCGGCAGATGTTGCCCTCTCTGATTATATATGCCGGGACATTGTGCGTCGCGTCCCAGTGCTTTGACTTTATCGAATCAATAAACGCTATCGCGTCCTGCTGAGTCGTGACGGGCGATATATAGCCGATGAACCGCGAACGCTTTTCAACGAACTCGGCGCTCGCCGCCGCTCTTATGGTTCTGTACTGCATATTGCCGCCTCCCGTCAAATTTTATTCTTCTTCGCCGTCCTCGTCGTTCTTTTCATACGGGAACTCGTAGACGACCTCCAGCTTGTGCCCGCGCATCCACAGCGACGGGGTTATGCGCAGAGTGTAGCCGCAGCCGTTCGGGGTTATCCACTCGTGCATCGGCAGCTGGGGCAGACCGAAATTTGTGAGCAGTGCCATCATCACGCCGCCGTGAGTGACTATCGCCGCGCGGTCGGTTTCGGTCTTTATCAGACCGTCGATTATTTTTATGAATCCCTCGCACACGCGCTTTGCGAACGCCTCGTTACTCTCGCCGAACGGCGGCTCAACGCCCTGCTCGCCGGCGAGCCAGTGCGGGAACATCGGATAGTCCTTGAGCTCCTCCGCATCCTTGCCCTCGAACTCGCCGAAGTTGCACTCTATGAGCGAATCTATAGTAATGCACTTGTTGTCGGGATAGAGTATCGCCGCGGTGTCGGTGCAGCGCTTGAGCGGACTCGATATGACCGCGCCGACGGGCGGATAGACAAGCTCCGAGCGCATATTCTCGAGCTGTTTTCTGCCCTCTTCGCTGAGCTCAACGTCGGTGTGACCGATATATTTTCCCTCGGTCTCCTCCTTTGTCGCGCCGCTTCTTATGATATAGACTATATAGCTTTTCATGTTTCCTCCAAAAATACGTTGAGTATTTTGTTGAACTGTATGATTGAAAATTCTTGAATTTCTGATATAATGATTATACAGACTGTATAAAAGAGGTGTCGTTATGGCAACAAATATAACCGCGCGCCTGTCTTCGCTCAGAAAAGAAAAGGGGCTGAGCCAAAAGGAAGCCGCCGCAGGACTCGGAGTCTCGCAGGCGCTGCTCTCCCACTACGAAAACGGCATACGCGAATGCGGGCTCGATTTTCTCTGCCGCGCGGCGGATTACTACAATGTCACCACGGACTACCTGCTGGGGCTGAGCGAATCGAAGCGCGGATTTGAAGGCGCATTCGGTATCAAAGGCGACCTGCCCTCCGACTCGGAGCTCAACACATTAACTATATTCCGCGTCGCAGGAAAGCTACGCAAATTTCTGACTTTCCCGCAGGAGAGTAATGACTCAACCGTCGACTCCCTGCACAGGATATACAGCCTCATGATGTACCGAATCATAATCGCGGAGACCACCAAGGGCAATCTCCCGAGCGATTGGGTGCCCAACGCAGATATTCTCAACGACCCTGCCTATCTGCATATTCTCGACTGCATCGAAAGCGAGCTGATAACGCAGGGCAGCCACTCGCCGCGCCGCGCTCCCGCAAAAATGCCTATGAGCTTCAGAACAGTCATCGACCGGACGCAGAGCTTCGTTGAATCCCGCTGCGAAAAAAGCGGAATAAAGCTCGACGGCGGCTACACCACGAAATTTTAGTTATATTCTCGCAACGCCGCTGTCCCTCGCCGCCTGCGCAACCGCATCGGCGACCGCCTTGCCGACGCGCTCATCGAACGCCGCAGGCAGGATATAATCGGGGTTCAGCTCATCGTCGCTGACGAGCGAAGCTATCGCCTTGGCGGCGGCTATCTTCATCTCTTCGTTTATGTCGCTCGCGCGGACATCGAGCGCGCCGCGGAAAATTCCGGGGAACGCGAGAACGTTGTTTATCTGGTTCGGGAAGTCGCTTCTGCCCGTGCCGACTACCGCCGCGCCTGCCGCCTTTGCAAGGTCGGGCATTATCTCGGGTACGGGGTTCGCCATAGCCATGATTATTGCATTTTCAGCCATCGACGCCGCCATCTCCTCTGTAACGATTCCGGGAGCGGAGACGCCGACAAATATATCAGCGCCCTTCATCGCGTCGGCAAGCGTGCCGGTGCGGTGATTTTTGTTTGTGAATGCGGCAATTTCCGCCTTTGCGGGAGTCAGATCCCCACCCTCGCAGATTATGCCCTTGCGGTCGCACATGATAATCTCGCCTGCACCCATAGAGTCAAACAGTCTCGCTATCGCAACGCCCGCAGCGCCCGAGCCGCTGAAAACAACGGTGCAGTCGGAGAGCTGCTTTTTGACTATCTTTAATGCATTGACAACCGCCGCAAGGCAGACGACCGCAGTGCCGTGCTGATCGTCGTGGAAAATCGGTATATCCGTGCGCTCCTTGAGCTTGCGCTCGATTTCAAAGCAGCGCGGAGCCGCGATATCCTCGAGATTCACTCCGCCGAACGAACCTGCGAGCAGGGCGACGGTGTTGACTATATCGTCAACGTCCTTTGAACGCACGCAAAGCGGTATCGCGTCGACTCCGCCGAACGCCTTGAAGAGCACGCATTTGCCCTCCATGACGGGCATGCCCGCCTCGGGACCTATATCCCCGAGACCGAGCACCGCGGTGCCGTCCGTGACGACGGCAACGGTGTTCCAGCGGCGGGTCAGGTCATAGCTCTTGCTGACATCGTCCTTTATCTCGAGGCACGCCGCCGCGACTCCGGGGGTGTAGGCAAGAGACAGCTCGTCCTTGTTGCTGACCCCGGCTCTCGGCTGTATCTCCAGCTTGCCGCGCAGTTTATAGTGCAGTTTGAGTGATTCGCTCAGATAATCCATTTTCGTTTTCCTTTCGTGTTCGAGAATACCCTGCTATTTTTACGGCCGCCGATCAGAAAACCGGTCGGCGGCCAGATAATATCAGTCCTTCGCCCAGTCGCGCGAACGCTCGACTGCGCGCTTCCAGCCCTTGTAGAGCTCGTCGCGGTGCGACTTCTCCATCTGGGGAGTGAAAATCTTCTCGATCTCACGGTTCTGCGCGATCTCGTCCCTGTCCTTCCAGTAGCCTACGGCAAGACCCGCAAGGTATGCCGCGCCAAGAGCGGTCGTCTCGACGGTATTGGGTCTGTCAACTATCGTGCGTATCATATCCGACTGGATCTGGAGCAGAATATCGCTGACGCTCGCGCCGCCGTCGACACGAAGCTCGGTGAATGTTATTCCGGAATCGTCCTCCATCGCCTCAAGGAGATCTGTCATCTGATAGGCAATAGCCTCGAGGACGCTTCTCGCGATATGAGCGCGGTTGACTCCGCGCGTGAGTCCGACTATGCAGCCGCGTGCATACATATCCCAGTAGGGCGCGCCGAGTCCCGTGAACGCGGGAACAAAATATATACCGTTGGCATCGGGCACGCTCTCGGCGAGCTCGTCGCAGCGCTTTGCGTTGTCTATCATATGCAGCTCGTCGCGAAGCCATTTTATGACCGAGCCTGCGTTGAACGCAGAGCCCTCAATGGCGTATTCGACCTTGTCGCCGATACCCCAGGCGACGCCCGTGAGCAGGTTGTTCTTCGATTTGACGCGCTTTTCGCCCGTGTTCATCAGCAGGAAGCAACCGGTACCGTAGGTGTTCTTCGCCTGACCGGGCTCAAAGCATGCCTGACCGAACAGAGCCGCCGGCTGATCGCCTATAGCGCCCGCGATCGGGATACCCTCGAGATCCTCAAGACCGATTATGCCGCCAGCAACCTTGCCGTATACCATACTCGAAGGCTTGACCTCTGGCAGAATGGACATCGGGATGTTGAGATATTCGCACATCTTCTCGTCCCAGCAGAGATTGTCGACATCGAAGAGCATTGTTCTCGATGCATTGGAGTAGTCGGTTATGTGCACTCTGCCGCCGGTGAGATTCCATATGAGCCATGTCTCGACCGTGCCGAAGAGCAGCTGATCCGCCTCGGCGAGCGCACGTGCGCCCGGAACGTTGTCAAGGATCCACTTTATCTTTGTGCCGGAGAAATACGCGTCTATAACAAGACCGGTCTTATCCTTTATGTATTCCTCCATGCCGTCCGCCTTTATCTGCTCGCAGAGCTCCGCTGTGCGGCGGCACTGCCAGACGATGGCGTTGTAGACGGGCTTGCCCGTCTCCCTGTCCCACATAATGGTGGTCTCGCGCTGATTCGTTATGCCGATAGCGGCTATATCCTCAGGCTTTATCCCGCCCGAAGCAAAGACGGAAGTCACCGCCTGGAACTGGCTGAAAAGTATCTCCATCGGGTCATGCTCGACCCAGCCTGCGGCGGGATAGATCTGATCGAACTCCTTCTGCGCCTTGGCTACGATATTGCCCTTTTTGTCGAAAACGATGGCGCGTGAGCTCGTCGTTCCCTGATCGAGTGCAAGGACGTATTTTGCCACTTGTATCCTTCCTTTCAAATATATATGTCCGTTCTCTGCACGGGCGTCCGTTCAAGTTATACGCCGCCTTGCAGAGCAAAATACCACTATAAAATAATAGCTCCAAACATACAAAAAGTCAATGTTATTGGCGAAACACTTCGGCACTTTGACTAAAAAAATAAATAATTATCTTTTTACTGCCAAATAGTTCTTTAACATAAATATTAAAAAGTTTTTCTGATATATAATAAGCTCCGTAAGCTTAAAAATTAAAGGAGTGTTAATTAATCATGGGAGACAAGCTTTCAGTCGTCACGGGCGCTACGGGTCACGTCGGCTATGCACTTGTTAAGGAACTCGAGGCACGCGGCGAAAACTTCAGAATACTCATCAGAAAAGACAGCAAGATCTTTGACGGCATCAAATGCGAGCGCGTATTCGGCGACGTCACCGATCCCGCTTCTCTCGAAAAGGCTTTTGACGGCGCGGACGTCGTCTATCACCTTGCAGGCGTTATCGAGATAAACAAGGGCAACGAGGACATGACCTGGAAGGTCAATGTCGACGGCACAAAGAACGTTGTTGAGGCGTGCAAAAAATGCGGCGTAAAGCGCCTTGTCTATGCATCCTCCGTTGACGCTTATCCCCCGCTCCCCGACAATCAGGTCATGCGCGAGATCTCTCACTTCAATCCCGAGGGTCTTGACGGAACATATGCAAAGACCAAGGCTACTGCCACAAACTATGTCTTTGCGAACAACGACGACAAGCTCGAGACTGTCGTTGTCTATCCCGGCGCTTGCTGCGGCCCCTATGACTTCAAGGTCTCTTCCGTCGGCGAGATGGTCAGAATGTTCCTCAAGGGCAAGTTCCCCGTATCGCTCTCCTTCGGCGCATATAACTTCGTTGACGTGCGCGATGTTGCAAAGGGCATGATCGGCGCTGCCGAAAAGGGCAGACCCGGCGAAGGTTATATCCTCACCGACGAGGTCGTCACCGTCGACCAGCTGATACATATGCTCGCAGACATCTGCGGCTTCAAGGCTCCGAGCCTCAAGATTTCTCTCGGTCTTGCAAATGCGTTTGCTCCTCTCATGGAGGTCTATTACAACGCCGCGAAGAAAACCCCGCTCTTCACCCGCTACTCCATCCGCAAGCTGACCTCGAACTGCAACTTCAGCTGCGATAAGGCTAAGGAAGAGCTTGGCTACGCCCCCATGGGCGCAAAGCAGTCCTTCACTGACATGGTCGCATGGATAAAGGAGTACGAAGGCACCGGCAAGAAGAAATAATCTTAACCGATAATTGAAATGACCGTCCGTTTATTCGGGCGGTCGTTTTTATATTCTGTTGAGCACAAAATGATTCTTCCTAAACTTCAATATCCCTTCGTCCCTGAGTGCGCAGAGCTGAGCGGACATTGCACTGCGGTCAACGCACAGATAGTCGGCGAGCTGCTGGCGGTCGAAGGGAATGTCAAATTCATTTTTTCCGCTCTTCATCGCCTGCGCCGAAAGATATGACATCAGCTTTTCGCGCGTCGTGCGCTTGCCCATGTGCCCGAGCTTCGAGTTGAAATTCAGATTTTTGCGCGCAAGCTCGGATATCAGATTGCCGACGAGCTTTGCGTGCCCGGCGCACGACTTCGGGCACGAGCCGAGCACATGTCCGACCTTCAGCCGCATTATCTCGCATTCGCTCTCCGCCTCCGCGCCGACGGTCAGCTTTTCGCCCGTGCAGGCGAACGACTCGGCGAAGATTCCGCCCTGAGTTATCCGCGCCATGATATTGCGGTTGCCCCAGAAATCGTCCTGCACTATCAGAACGCTGCCGCTCATCACGAGCCCGAGCGAGTCCGTCTTTTCGCCCTCGGGCATTATTATTTCGCCCTTTTGATATCTGCGGCTGTGCGCATCGAGGGCTTCAAGCAGTTCGGGCAGCTCGGCTTCGTCTATTCCGAAAAAGAGCGGCGCTGTTTTTATTTTTTCAAAATTTTCCGACATATTTTTATCACTCCGTTGTTTTTGCAACAGTATTTTTGTCCTGATTCTACTATAATAAACGCGTCAGGTCAAGAAAAAAACAAATTTTACGCTCGGAGGAATTTTTATGAAGCGCAGAATAATCCATATTGACGAAGAAAAATGCAACGGCTGCGGGGCTTGCGCCGCAGCCTGCCATGAGGGCGCGATTGCCATGGTCAACGGCAAAGCCAAGCTCATGCGCGACGACTACTGCGACGGGCTCGGCGATTGCCTGCCCGCGTGCCCCACAGGCGCGATAACCTTTGTCGAGCGCGAGGCAGCCGCCTACAACGCCGAAGCGGTCAAAGAAAACATGATGAAGAAAAAGCTCGGCGGACATCACGGCGGATGTCCGGGTTCAAGGCTCATGACGATGAACCGCGAGGAAAATGCCTCGTCGGCACAGCCCGCCGAAATGCAGAGCCGACTGCGTCAGTGGCCGGTTCAGATAAAGCTCGTGCCGGTGAACACGCCGTATTTTGACGGCGCAAAGCTGCTCATCGCCGCCGACTGCACCGCCTACGCCTACGCGGCGTTCCACGAAAAATTCATCAAAAACCACATAACCCTTGTCGGCTGTCCGAAGCTCGACAGCGTCGACTATTCCGAGAAGCTGACGGAGATAATCGCGAACAACAATATAAAGTCCGTGACGGTCGTCAGAATGGAAGTCCCCTGCTGCGGCGGGCTCGAACACGCCGCAAAAACAGCATTGCAGAACAGCGGCAAATTCATCCCGTGGCAGGTCGTGACGATATCGACCGACGGGCGCATCCTCGACTGAGCGGTTGATTTATCTGACCCTTTGCGGTATCATATACTGCGGAGGCGTTGAGATGAACAAAATCAACTATCAGCTCGAACTCGACCGTGAAATTGATGAAATAAAAAAGCAGGGGCGCGTGCCGTCCCTGCTGCTGCACAGCTGCTGCGGACCGTGCAGCAGTTATGTGCTCGAACATCTGACAAAATATTTTGATGTCACCGTGCTCTACTTCAACCCGAACATCTACCCCGCAGAGGAATATGAACATCGCCTCAGCGAACAGCGCAGGATAATATCTCTCCTGCCCGCGGAGCACAATGTAAAAATGCTCGAATGTGAATATAATCATATGCAGTTCACCGACGCGGCAAAGGGATATGAGCAGGAGCGCGAGGGCGGCTCACGGTGCGAAAAGTGCTTTTATCTGCGGCTTGAGCGCACGGCTCAGGAGGCGAAGAAGCACGGCTTCGACTATTTCACGACCACTCTTTCCGTGAGCCCGCACAAGAATTCGCAGATACTCAACCGCATCGGCGAGGAGATGGGCGAAAAATACGGAGTGCGCCACCTGCCCGCAGATTTCAAAAAGCGCGAGGGCTACAAGCGCTCGATAGAACTTTCGAAGCAGTATGATCTATACAGACAGAACTACTGCGGATGCGAGTTTTCAAAGCAGGGGTAAAATTATATAAATTTGTCCGCCGCATTTATATCTAATACGGCGGACATTGTTATTTTATCTTCAGAACACCACAACGAGTAGCATCTTGAACTGCTCCTTGCCGTAGACTGCGTGCGGGTGTCCGGCGGGCATGACTATGCTCTCGCCCTCGTGCAGCTCGTAGTCAACACCGTCTATCGTTATTTTTCCGACTCCCTCGAGGCAAGTGACAAATGCGTCGCCGCCGGAGGCGTGGGTGCTTATCTCCTCGTCCTTGTCGAAAGCGAAGAGCGTTATGCTCAGCGCGTCGTTCTGGGCGAGGGTCTTGCTGACCACCTGCCCCGGCTGACAGAGCACCTGATCTCTCAGGGTCAGAACCTCGGATTTTGAAATATTTTTCATGAGCTCTTTCATTTTCTTCTCCCCTTTTTATATATTATCCGCACATAAGACTGAATTATGCCTGCACACAGTATACCACCGCCGCCTTGCAAACGCAAATATAGCTATAGAAAATCCTCTCGTCTTATGTTAAAATAGTATACGGATAATTTCAAGGGAGTGTGCCAGATGAAAGAGAACAAGAAACTTGTCAACGAAATAATCAGCGATGTCAAGCACGACATGAGCAACGAGGATATCATATCCCTGCTCGCAGACAGCAGGATATCGGCAAACCCCGACAAGGAGAAATACACATTCGGTCAGCGCGCCGCGGATAAAATTGCGAAATTTGCCGGCAGCTGGGCGTTCATATTCTCGTTCTCCGCCCTGCTGATACTCTGGATGGTCGGCAATGTTATACTCGCAAAACGCGCGTTCGACCCCTATCCGTTCATACTGCTCAACTTAGTGCTCTCGTGCGTCGCCGCATTGCAGGCCCCGCTGATAATGATGAGTCAGAACCGCCAGGAGGAAAAAGACCGCCGCCGCGCCGAGAACGACTACAAGGTAAATCTCAAAACCGAGATAATGATCGAGGATATCCACGGCAAGATGAACCGTATTCTCGCCCGTCAGGCGATACTGATGAAGCTGATGAAGATAGACGAAAACACGATGAAGCAGATAACGCTCGAAAAGCAGGAGGAGATGTGCGCCGAGGCGTGCAGAGCCGAGAAGATCAAAAACGAGCACAGCGAGCATAAAGAACCCGAAGAAAAGCCCGAAAGCTGAATTTCGCCTTGCTTTTGAATCACGTTTATTGTATACTGACCCTTGATAAAGGCCCTTCGGAGGAAAAGAAAATGAAGCAGCTCAATATTATTCCCAATCCCAACAAAATCGACTATCTCGGCGGAAGCGTCAAGATGGAAAACATCGATTCCGAAAGCTTTTCCGCGCGTCTGACAGACAAACTGCCCGAAGAGGGCTATGTGCTCAAAGTGACCGAAAACGGTGTTGAAGCCACCGCCGGCGGCGAGCGCGGAGCCTTCTATGCGAGCCAGACATTGAAGCAATTAAAGCAGCTCGATATCTGCCCGTGCGTGAGAATCGAAGACGCGCCCGCATTTGAATACCGCGCATTCATGCTCGACTGCGCGCGCCACATGACGACGGTCGAGAACATCAAAAAGCTCATCGACGCCGCCGCGCTCGTCAAGATGAACACCATGCACTGGCATCTGACCGACGACCAGGGCTGGCGCGTTGAAATTGACAGCCACCCCGAGCTCATTACAGTCGGCTCCCGCCGCCGCAGCTCGGATTTCGGTCAGTACCACTTCGCAGAGGAATATTTCGGATATTTCACAAAGGACGAGATCCGCGAAGTAGTCGCATATGCCGACGACAACTATATTGAAGTTATCCCCGAGTTCGATATGCCCGGACACACGCTCTCCGTGCTCGCCGCTTATCCCGAGCTCTCCTGCAACGGTAAGCCCCTCGAGGTCGGCACGAAGCAGGGCATCTTTGATGATATCCTCTGCGCTGGAAACGACGATTCGCTGAAGCTCGTCTTTGATGTGCTCGGCGAGATGATTGAGCTCTTCCCCGGCAGATATTTCCACATCGGCGGCGACGAAGCGCCCAAGGTTCGCTGGAAGAACTGCCCGAAGTGCCAGGCGCGCATGAAAGAACTGGGTCTCAAGGACGAAGAAGAGCTTCAGGGCTGGTTTGTTCTCCAGGCTGTTGACTTCCTCAAAAAGCACGGCAAGACAGCTATAGTCTGGAACGAGAGTCTCAACAGCGGCATGATGCCCAAGGACATCATCGTTCAGCGCTGGATGGACAAAAAGGATCGCTCGGTCGAATTTGCCAACAACGGCGGAAAGATGATAGTCTCCGAGTTTTACTATTACTACTGCGACTACCCCTACGGCATGACCTCGCTCAAGAAAACCTACAGCCTCGACCCCTATATCAAGGGCTTGACCGAGGAGGGGAAGAAGAACGTGTTCGGCGTCGAGTGCCCGATTTGGACGGAGTATGTCCGCGACTTTGACAGGCTCTCGTATATGTGCTTCCCGCGCTTCTGGGCTGTTGCCGAGGCCGGCTGGACAAAGAGAGAGAATATGGACTGCGAAAGCTTTGAGGAGCGCTTTGAAGCTCTGCGCCCGATGCTCGAAAATATCGGCATAAAGCCCGCTCCCCGCTCCGATTGGAATCCCAATCCCCTGCGCTGCCTCTCCGAGCTTCGAAAGTTCTTCAAGGGCACGACGAATCTCGGCAATATCCTCAACATGATTCGCAACAATCAGGCATAAATAATATAGAGAAAGCTCCGCACTCGTCTGCGGGGCTTTTTTTGTTTTGCGGCTCAAATCTTTTGGCAAAACAACTAAAAATCTATTGTAACCCCCGCGGCAATAATATATAATTGTCATGTACCGCAAGTTAAAATTATTTTGACGGATAAATCGAAGAATTTTCCGAAAGGAGCAATCAAATGAGTCATGTAGACATCCGCTTCACGGACAAGAACTCCGAGCGCTTCATGCTCGCCAGAAGGGTCTACAAGGTCATTGAAGACCTTGAGAATGAATATCTCTACCCCGACAGCGAGACGCTCGGCGGCTTCAAATTCCGCGACGGGCAGTACAAATTTTCACAGATCGACGAGGGCGAATGGACGGACTTCGACTCGGAGAACGACTACTGGGGCTATAAAGAGGACTACGCGTGGTTCCGCCACAGCTTCACAGTTCCCGAGCGTTTTGCCGGCAGACCCGTGGTCTATCAGCTGACCCCCTCCGCAAGCGGCCCGTGGAATCGCAGCAACCCGCAGTTCATCATGTACTTCAACGGCGAGCTGCGCCAGGGCGGCGAGAAATTCGACTGCTGCCTCAACGCGTATTCGGACGCATGGGAATTCAAGGGCAAGCTCAGAATGGGTGCGCGCCTCAAGGTCGTCGACGACCTTGTCAACCGTCTCATCTTCGATCTCAAAACCCCGCTCAAAGTCGCGTCCCTCTATAACGCGGACGATCTTCCGCGCATCGATATAGTCAAGGCGCTCAACGACGCCGTCAATCTTATCGATTTCAACACCGCTGATTACGATACTTTTGCGGCTTCCGCCGAGGCGGCAATCGACCTGCTCGACAGGGAGATATATTCAAAAGATGCCATGGACGCGACCGCCTGCTGCATCGGTCACACACATATAGATGTCGCATGGCTCTGGAGACTCCGCCAGACGAGGGAGAAGGCCGGCCGCTCCTTTGCGACCGTCCTCAAGCTCATGGAGGAATATCCCGAATACAAGTTCATGTCCTCGCAGGCTCAGCTCTACGCCTTTGTCAAGGAGGACTATCCCGAGGTCTATGAGGGCATCAAGAAGATGATCGCCGCAGGACGCTGGGAAGTCGAGGGCAGCATGTGGGTCGAGTCGGACACCAACGTCACCTCCGGCGAATCCCTTGTCCGCCAGTTCTTAGTCGGCAAGCGTTTCTTCAAGGACGAGTTCGGCGTTGACAACAAGATAATGTGGCTCCCCGATGTTTTCGGCTACAGCGCGGCTCTCCCGCAGATCATGAAGAAAGCCGGCATCGATTATTTCATGACCACAAAGATATCCTGGAACGAGTTCAACAAAGTGCCCTATGACACATTCATGTGGAAAGGCATCGACGGCACGGAGATTCTCTCCCACTTCTCGCCAAGCACCGACTGCTTCGACGAAGGCGACTGCTGGCAGACTACATACAACGCCTATCTCAATCCCGAGCACATCCTCGGCGGCTGGCACAGATACTCGCAGAAGGATCTCAACAAAGAGTATCTCTGCACCTTCGGCCACGGAGACGGCGGCGGCGGACCGACCCGCGATATGCTTGAAATGGGTCACCGCATGACAAAGGGCATCCCCGGCTGTCCGAAGGTCAAGCAGGAGTTTGCAATAGACTTCTATCACGACCTCGAAAAGGAAGTCAAGGGTTCGCGCAGGTTGCCCAAATGGGCGGGCGAACTCTATCTTGAGTTCCACCGCGGCACCCTGACCTCGCAGGGCAGAAACAAGCGCTACAACAGAAAGAGCGAGCTGCTCTATCACGATATGGAGACTATCTGCGCCATCGCCGACTCAAACGGCATCGCGTCCTATCCCCGTCAGTTCATCAACGACGGCTGGAAGATAATACTCCTCAACCAGTTCCACGATATAATCCCCGGCTCTTCGATAAAAGAGGTCTACGAGGATTTCAAGGAGCAGTACGACAAGCTCATCTCCGAGGGCAAAGCTGAGATAGCCGACACTCTCGGCAAGATAGTCTGCACTCCGGACGGCAACGCCCTGACCGTTTTCAACACCTTCGGCGCAGAGCGCAACGATGTCGTTATCACCGACATGCCCGCAACCGATCACTTCTCGATAGTCGACGCCGACGGCAATGTCATGCCGTGGCAGAAATCCGCCGACGGTCGCCTTGTGTTCTTCGCAAAGGGCGTGCCCGCAAAGGGATACAAGACTTTCCGCATCGTTCACGGCGGCGAGTCCGGTGAGAACACCGTAAAGGTCGAGAACAAGACTATAGAGAACAAGTTCTTCACCGTCAAGTTCGACAAGGACATGAACATCGCGTCGCTCATTCACAAGGCGACCGGCAGAGCAGTCGCGCCCGAGGGCGAAGTTCTCAACAAAATTTATGCCTACGACGACAGACCGTTCAACCACGAGGCATGGGATATCAAGGTCTATTTCGATCAGAAGTACACCGAGATAAACGATGTCAGCGCAGTCGATGTGACAGAGAGCGGACCCGTCCGCACGGTCATAAAGGTCACGCGCAAGTTCCTCTCCTCGACCATCGAGCAGAGCTTCATCTTCTACGCAGATCTGCCGCGCATCGACGTTGACTACACGGTCGACTGGAAAGAGAAGAAGATACTTCTCAAGGCGGACTTCCCCGTTGATGTCAACGCCACCGAGGCCACTTATGATATCCAGTTCGGCAACTACAAGCGCCCGACCCACCGCAACACGCTCTGGGATTTCGCGCAGTTTGAAGTCGTCGGTCACAAGTGGGTCGATCTCAGCGACAACAGCTTCGGTCTCTCCGTCCTCAACGACTGCAAGTACGGTCACGACATAAAGGATGGTCACATCAGAACGAGCCTCCTGCGCTGCGCGGTCAACCCGAACAGCGAGCAGGACAGAGAAGTTCACCGCTTCACCTACTCCATCTACCCGCACGCGGGCTCGGTCGACACCTCCGATGTCGTCAACCAGGGCTATTCGCTCAACCTGCCGCTCTACTGCGTCAGCGGCAAGGCGGCTCATGACAGCTACTCGCTCGTGAGCACCGACAAGGACAATGTCATCATCGAGACCGTAAAGAAGGCTGAGGACAGCGATGACGTCGTCATCCGCGCATATGAGACATGGAACAAGACGACCGACTGCGTCTACACCTTCGACCGCGCCCCGAAGAGCATATATGTCTGCAACCTGCTCGAAGAAAACGAAGAGCAGCTCGAAGTCAGCGGCAACACCGTTTCGCTCAGATTCAAGCCCTTCGAGATAAAGACAGTAAAAGTCACATTCTAAAACCCACAGCACAAAGCCCCACCCGCCAAAACGGGTGGGGTCATTTCATCGCAGCACAAGCATCATACCGCAAATGCGCAAATAAAATTCACGGCAAATTGCAAATCCGCTTGACAAAGCCCGGCACATTTGCTAAAATATCATAGCCGTTAAAAATACGGACAGGTATCGAAGTGGTCATAACGGCCCTGACTCGAAATCTTGCGGGGAGCTGTCCGTTTCGTCCAGCCGAAACCTTGTAACCATGCGGGTTTTACCCGGTTCGAAAATTGAATAAGTTTGCTGTTCTTTCCGTCAGTTCTTTCCAAAGCCTTTTTCTATCGGAAAAAAGCGAAGAAAAACGGCGGCTGAACATATAGGGAGCGGTATCGAAGTGGTCATAACGGGCCTGACTCGAAATCAGGTAGTCCTCACGGGCTCGTGGGTTCGAATCCCACCCGCTCCGCCATCGAAAAATCCAGTAACCATGCGGGTTTCTGGATTTTTTCTTTTTTGTGCCCACTCCAAAAAGCACCCGATTTTTAGCTGTTCTTTCCATAATTTTGGAAAGAACAGCTTTTTGCTTTATGCCCCGCTTTTTTCTGCGTTTTGCTCCCATCTGCTGCCGAAATCACCCGCTTCGGGAAGCGGCATACCGCACACCATCGCCTGCGCCGAGGAGAGTTTCGAACTGTAATCCAGATGGGCGTAGATATTCGCCGTGGTGGAAAAATCCGAATGCCCCAGCCAGTCCTGAATCTGCTTGAGCGGTACGCCGTTGGCGAGCAGGAGGGAGGCGCAGCTATGCCTGAGGTCGTGGAAGCGCATTTTCTTCATGCCGTGCCGCTGGATGAAAGCAGGAAACTGGGATGTCAGATAGTCAGGCTTCATCCGCTCGCCCAACTCGTCCACGAATACAAAGCCGTCGTATTCGTAGTTGTAGCAGTTGCCGCAGACCTGCTTGTTCAGCTCCTGCGCCGCCTTGACCTCCGCAAAATATTCCTTGAATCTTCCAACCAGCGGAAGCGTCCGCATGCTGGATTTGGTTTTTGCCGATTCCTGCTCGATGATCTGCGTTTTCCCACCCACATTGACGGAGGTCACCGTCCGTTTGATGGTCAGCGTTCCCCGTTCAAAGTCGATAGCGTCCCATTTAAGCCCCAGCACCTCGCCACGGCGCAAGCCGTAAAAGGCGGCGACCAGCACCGGCAGTTCCAGCTTTGTACCCTTGACCACTTCAAATAAGAGCTGAAGCTCCGCCGCATCCAGAAATACCGGCTGAAAGTCGTTCTTCTTTGGGCGGTCTACTTTCATCGCCACGTTCTGCGCCACCAGATCGGTTTTCATGGCGTATTTCAGCGCCTGATGGATCACCGCATGGTAGTGGATGACGGAATTGGGCTTGACGGTTTTCAGCTTTTCGGAATAGAACTGCTGGATATGTCTTGCTTCCAAGTCCTTTAGGGTAATCGGCTTGTTTCGGAAATACGGCTCGATGGTCTGTTTCACCATGCTCTCATAGGAGCCGAAGGTGGTGGGCTTCACCCTGACCTTGACAATTTCCAGCCAGCCGAGCAGATAGTCGGCGAAGAGCATATTGGAGCAAAGCTCGCCGATCTCTGCTGGTGGTTCAAAGGCGTTACGGATTTTCACAAGCTCCGCTTCAGCCTTACGTTTGTTTCCCTTTTCGGGAAGTCCGGTGGATATGTACTTGACGTGCCGCTTGTTTTTGCTGTCGTAATAACTCAGCACAGCGTAGTAGTATCCCTTTTTAACCTGTAAATGTCCTGATACCAATTTGTAAAACTCCTTTCTTTGCTTTTACACAGGACAGTTCGGCACCGACAAGGCCATTATACCCTGCCGGTGCCGTTCTTTCCATTGTGTGAAGGTCGTGCTCCGCACACATTTTCGGTTCGAATCAGCGGCTGTCCCTGTCCCGTTCCCGTCTGCGCTGCCATTGCTCCAACAGCTTGATGACCGTATCACAGACTTGCTTGTCCGTGTAGCTTTTGGGGAAGTATTTGCGGATATCCTCCCGCTTGAATTTAAACTGCTCCTGCTGGTTTGGCTTCTGCTCGGCGAGGATGTCATAAATCGTCTGGTCTTGCAGCACCCCCTCCTGTGAAAGCTTCTTTAAGCGGATTGCCTGTGCATGGGACGGCGTGCAGTCGTTGAGCTCCATTGCGTTTAACAATACCCGTTGTTCCGGCTGCTCCAAGTACGAGATTTCCACCGCAGGATTGAAAGCGATTTTGTTTTCGTCCACCATTTCTAATAGTTCAGGGATTAAATATGTCAGACGGATATAGCGTAGCACCTGATTCTTGCTATCTCCGCTGTCTGCACCGATTTTTTCGACGGTCAGCAACTTCTCCCCAACTTGGGGAGAAGTTATACCTTGGTGATTCAACGCATCCCTTTTCATCTTGTAGGCAAACGCCTTTTCGCTGGGCAAAATATGTTCCCGTTGCAGGTTGGCGTCCACCATTGCAATGACCGCCTCGTCGTCGCTCATCTCTCGAACAATAACCGGCATTGTCTCGATACCCAGCACCTGACACGCCGCCAGCCTTCTATGTCCGGAGATTAGTTCGTACCCGCCCTCCAGTAACGGTCGTGCGAGCGCCGGTGTGAGTGTCCCGAACTTTTGGATGCTCTCAATCAGGCGTTTCATCTCGTCATCGTTCTGGATTTTGAACGGATGAGTCTTGAACGGGTGCAGTTCAGTAAGCGGAATTTCTTTTACCCGTTCCAGCTTTGCGTCATCCCGTTCCTCCTGTGAAGAAAACAGCTCGTCCAGCGAAGTTGTTGGTAAAGTAAAATCGGATTTTCGTTTTGTCATTGTAGTTAGCCTCCTTTATTGCCATTTCAGATTGCTTTCGCCGGGGCGGAGAAACACCGCTTCGATGTCCGCCTGAAACTTGTGCCAGCGCAGGGCTTCCGCTTTTAGCATCGGTGCATCGATATAGCCGAGCGCATTTGCTTTGAGCGCAAGCTGGTTGATGTTGTTGCCGATGGCGGAAAGCTGGCGCATCGCTTCATAAAATCTTGTGTCCGGTTTTTCTTTCGGCTCGTAGCCGTGTAGCAGGATTCGGATCACCGCTGTCTCTGTAATTCCGCAAAGCTTTGCCTTGCGCTTTAATTCTCTGGCGTCCTGCGGGGAAAGCCAGAACTGTTTTTTGATTCTTTGTTTCATCATGTTCTTCCTTTCGTTGAGGGGTATTAGGGGTGCTCCCTAACGAGATTTACCGTTTTACGACCTTTGGGAGTATAAACGGTCTGCTCGCTACGATAGCGCAGCCATTTTCTGCCTAACGTAATTCTTTCAAAATCGCATCGATACAGCGGATAATTTCATCCTTTGCAAGCTGCGGAATGGCTGCTCTCAGTTGCTTTAACTGTCGGAAAAGTCGGTAATCTTTTTCTCGGACAGTTGCTTCTATGTTTTTACCGAGCCCCAGCCTTCGCAGATATTCTGAAAGAGAAAGCGCACAGTAATCGGCGTTTTTCAAAAGCTTTTCTTTCTCCTCCGGCGTTACTCTTACGTTGATTCCAAGTGTTTTGCTTCTCATACTTCCGTCTCCCCAAGTACGATTTTCAAGGCCTCCAACAGCTTCTGCGCTTCCTCCCGCTTCAGTGAAATTCCCTTTGAGGCGATGTCTCCCTGCCAGCGGCGGATATCGATCATTGGGTCATAAACGCCCCATTTCACAATATTGATTTCCTTGGTTACGCCGTCCGGCTTGCCGCCGAGCACGGCGATTTTCTTTACAATTTCATAATTTGCCATTGCTTTTTTCTCCTTTGCGTATTTTCTGTTTGTGACAGCAATGACGGCTGTGACGGATATTTCGCTATACCGTGATATTCCCGTCATTTGCGTCACCGCCGTCACGGCGTATGAATTTGATCAGCCTGCTTTGTCCCGTCCGCTTGGTGCGGTACTCGATTCCGGCGGGCTCCAGCACCTCATAGTAAAACTGCCCTAAGTACTTGGTGACCACATTGGGCGTGGTTTCCGTCTCCGCCATATCTGCAATCAGCTCGGTAGCGGTTCCCACCCATTCGGTGCGGGTTTTCATAAATTCCACTACCCGAAAAAGAAACTGCGGAAGCTCCGCCTTACGAATTTCCTCTGTGTTTTTGCGCTCTACCAATTCCCATTTCAGGTCTTGAAACCGCAGGGTCAGTTCCTGATATTCCACATCCCGCCCGCAGGCAAGAAGGGTGGCGTCCCGACTGCTTCGCTTGCGCTTGAGCACATAGTTGGTATCCGCCGCACCGGTGATGCCGGTAGAGCCGGACACCTCGTTGAATGGATCGTCCCCGTCCTTGAGCTTGCGCAGATGATGGACAAGGATAATGGAAATATCGTGCTCATCTGCAATCTTCTTGATCGAGGAAATGTCGTCGTAATCGTTGCCGTACATTCCCGTTTTTCCGGCGCTCCCCTTGGAATCCCGCACCTTTTGAAGCGTGTCGATAATCACCAGCTTTGTTTTCGGGAAGTCCTCCAAGAAGTTGATGATTTCTTCCTCCAGCCCGTTTCCAATCAAGCCGCAGGTCACGGATAAATGAAAACTCCGGTTTGAATCGTCCGTCAAATCGAACAGCCGATCTTTGATTCGCTTGAGCGTATCTTCTAAACAGAGATACAGCACATCGCAGCGCATAGTCGGGATTCCCCAAACGGGAAGTCCCTGCGATACCTGCAAGCCAAGCCACAGCATCAGCCAGCTTTTGCCGATTTTGGCAGCTCCGCTGAGGACATTTACGCCCTGCGGAATCAGCCCATCGACAATGAACATGGTCTTACTCATCGGTGTGGACAGCAGGGTTTCTGCGTCCACGGTCACTAATTTTCTTTTCATAACTACATCCTTTCGTTTTTGTTTGTGGACGGTTTAACCGCCGATTTTGAGGCTGCGGGGAATCTGATACGCATTGCCCCAAATCGGCGGCTGTAAACCTTGATTTTTCAGGCTTTTTCGGTACCTAACGTTCCACTTCTCCGTCTGCGTTCGCTTTCGGTTTTCTGCTTTCGGTGAATTCGTTTGCCGCAAGCGGTGCAGTATTTCTGCCGGTTGGAGTTCGGCACAAAAGCCGCTCCGCACTCAGCGCAGTGATAAGTACGCTGCTTGAAAATCTCCGCATACAGCTCCTTGTCGGCTGGTAAAACCGCATTGCGGAAATACCGGCACAGCAGCGAATAGGAGATGGTCTGCGGGCAGACGCAGGGCTCGCCGTCATCCAGCAATAGGCAGTTCCCGTCGTCGTAATTGGCGCACAGTTTTTTTATCAGGCGGTTGCACCGCCTGCGCTGGGACGGCGTGAGCTCGATTCGTTCAGGCACTGGATTTCACCTCCTTTTTCTCTTCAGTCACGTAATTGATGACACTGACTTTTGGGATTTTGAAACTGTTGCCGATTTTAATTGCCTGTACCTCGCCGTCGGCAATTAAGTTATAGGCAAGCTGACGGCTGATGCCCAGCATTTCCCGAAGCTGCTGGACGGTCACGATGTCCGGATATTCCGGAAACATCATCTGATAAAGCTCTTTGAGCTCTGATTTTTTCATAGCGCTTCAATCCTCCTTTTTTATGGCTATGTAAGGCAGATATCGGCGTGAGGATCATAGTGCCATCCGATATCTGTTGCGTTTTTCCGAATGTCGTTTTCTATCCCTGCCCCGTCAAGCGGCGTCGCCGTGCTCGCTTCTTTCAGAAGGTCGTGGCACAGTCATATCCCATTCGGATTATTATTTAATTTTCAAGGTACAGTAAGAAGGGTTTCACTTATTCCCACTGAGAAGCGGCAAGTGGCAAGTCTAAATCAGAAAAATATTTGAGAATTTGAAAAGTCCTTTCACTTGTTCCCACTGGGAAGAGCAAAATTATCGGGTGTTTTTGAAAAATTTATTGTTTTGCAAAAGACCCCCTCACTCATTTGGACAAAGGGGGCCGAAATGCACACCCATTTCCGAGCTTTTTCTCGAAAATTTTTTGAAAAAATTTTGCCCTTCACTTATTCCCACTGCGAGAAGCCAAATGCACACCCTATTTCACAGAAAAAATGAGAAAATATTTTTTCGGTTGCAGGTGCTTTATTTTGCTTGCCAAAAAAAGTCCCTTCACTTATTCCCACTGAGAACGGCCAAATGCACCCCCTAATCTCAAAAAAATTTATCCCTTCACTTATTTGGAATTGAGAAGTCGAAACGCACCCTGTTTTCACAAAAAATTTGAAAAATATTTTGTGTTCGGTTGTGGGACAGCTTATTTTTGCTTGTCTAAAAAGTCCTTTCACTTATTTGGAATTGGAGTGTCAAAACGCAACCTGTTTCAGAGAAAAATTTTTGAAAAAGACAAAAAAATTTGCCCGCCGGAAGTGGCGAGCAAGGAATTTTAGCTTTTCCCTCTTTGAATATCGGAGAAAAAACTTTTAATTCTACATAAATCCGCAAAAATCATTGATAAGCGTGAAATTTTGTGATATACTTTATTGTGTATTTTTATATCTACCTGAAAGTGAGGGCTAAAAATGGATTCAAATATCGAACGCTGGTACTCCATGAAAGAAATCTGCGAATATCTTGGTGTCAGCCGTGATACCGTGCTCGCTTGGATAGACAAAAGAGAAATGCCTGCCACGAAGATCGGCAGGCTGTGGAAATTCAAAATCAGCGAAGTGGACGCTTGGATGAAATCCGGCGTTGCGGCGGAGAAATAACGGGGCGCACGATGGATGAAAAGAGACTGAAAGTCTTTGAAGATATGCTCGCTGCCATCCTCAAGCAGTACGATAATACGACGGAAAAGATGGCAAAGCTCAAAGCCGAAGGCAAGGAGAAAACCGTCACCTACCGCCAACTTTTTGCCAACAAGTTGCAACTTCAGGCGATGTTGTCCTATTACCGGACTTATGGGCTGTTAAAGGATATAAAGCAAGCAAATTATCATTAATTATAAATTTATCATCAATCACTAAAAGAAGAAATCCGCAAGTATAAGAAAAAGGTACTGGAGAATTTTATGAAACCAAATGAAAAACATTTAGAATTTATACAAAATAATATTAACAGGATGAATCAATGCTCTTTCCAAATGAAAGGATGGGCCATAACACTGGCTTCTGCTTTAACTGCAGTTTTTGTTTCAACTATTTCAAAAGACAATCCCGGTAATAAAATATACTTGTTTGCAGCAATTGCCAGTACATTTCTATTTTGGTGTTTGGATGCATTCTATTTGTCTAAAGAACGAAAATTTATAGGAATATATAACGATTTAATTGGTGTTGAAAATGGGAAAAAACAGAAATCTATTACCGTTAAAGAATTTGAAATCCCACTAAAAAAATATAATGGATGGAAATATTGTGTTCTTCGAGCCATGTTATTACCTTCAGAAATTATATTATACAGTTTTATCATTATAGGTTTAATTGTACTTTGTAAGTGCATTTAACAAAAAGAAGGTGCGAAAATGTTTACCAAATTCAACTACTCACCATCAAATCATTTTTATAATTACGTTCTAAATGATTACCTAACGGAAGGTAATAGACTATATGCTGAACACGAAAGAGAAGTTCGAGATTGTTTGTCAGAATATATTACCGAAGAAGGCATCATTAATGGAACTGCACTAAAAGAGCACTGGTTTTCAATCACGAAAAAAGATATTTTTATTTCTCATTCGCATAAGGATATAAATAAAGTAAAGGCATTTGCGGGATGGCTTAAAAGTTGTTTCGATTTAGAGGCCTTTATTGATTCTTGTTCTTGGGGATATTGCGATGACTTGCTAAACAAGATTGATAAAAAATACTGCTATAATCCTAAACGCAAAACATATAATTATAATTTGAGAAATTATACAACCAGTCATGTTCACATGATGTTATCTACAGCTTTAACTGAGATGATAGATAACACAGAATGCATCATCTTTTTTAACACACCTAATTCAATTAGTTTGGCTACAGAATTGGATCAAATTAGAAAAGATGGTAAGGCAGCCAAAACAGTATCCCCATGGATCTATCATGAATTGTCAATGACAACGATGTTGAGGACAGTAGAACCAGATAGAGCCAAAATAGTGGCTGAACACTTTTCACAAGATACTCGTTCTCAACCTCAATTTGAATATGATGTAAGCAAAGCCCTTGAAGGATTGTTGACTCTTACAGACGGTCATTTGAGACAATGGTATGAGAACTGGCGACATCGTCCCATTCAACTTCGAGAAGATGCTCTAGGTGAACTTTATAAAATCACATTTCCGAAAGGGAAATAAAGGAGATAATCAATGAGCACAAACATATCTAAGCAAAAGCGTGAGGACTTACTGAATAAAATCAAAGCCATTCGGGCGTTTATTTCTGCTGCACCGCAGGATGAGAATACCGGCAATTTGCTTTCCTATCTTTCTGATCTTGAGAAAGATGTGAACGGTAAGAAATACGGGCTTGTGTTCGAGAAGCATCGAGAGGAAATAGACGAGGTGTTGGATACCCATACCCCGGTACTTGCTGAAGAAAAAGACCTGTTCATCGACAATGGCGGGCAGATGAATTTTCTCATTGAAGGGGACAACCTTGCTTCACTGAGCTTACTGGAAAAGACGCACAAGGGTAAAATTGACCTTGTTTATATAGATCCGCCGTATAATACAGGGGCAAAAGACTTTGTATATGATGACACTTTCGTAGATACTACGGATGGTTTTAATCATAGCAAATGGCTTTCTTTTATGACGGCAAGGCTTAATTTGGCCAAAAAACTGCTAGATCAATCAGGAATAATTTTTCTATCTATAGATGACAACGAATTTGCACAACTCAAATTGTTATGCGATGAAATCTTCGGGGCAAATAATTTTGTTGGCGTTATTCTGTGGAAGAAAAAAAACCAACGGAAATAATATGGGATGGCTTCCACCTGTACACGATTATATCCTTTGCTATGCAAAACATATTGAAACAATTTATGATTTAGGCTTTGAGATTTCAGAAGAAGATTTAATAAAAAATTATAAAAATCCCGACAATGATCCTCGTGGTCCATGGACAACTACCGATTTATCTGCTAATCATAAGGGACCATATTTTGCAATAACAAACCCAAAGACAGGGGATGTTTATTATCCGCCTGATGGTCGCTATTGGGTGTTTAACGAGCAAGAAGTACTAAAAAGAATAGCAGATGGAAGAATTATATTTGGAAAAAGTGGCACAGCTCGTCCTGTACAACGTGTTTTTGCAAAAGATAGAGTATTTTCAAAACGCAAAGCAGAATCATGGTGGGATAATCAAGGAATGAATTCTGATGCGACTCAAGAATTAAAAGATTTGTTCGGAGTAGCAAAAGTATTTACGCATCCAAAACCTACAAGGCTTATAGAGAACATTGTTAAGATTGCGTGCGATAAGCAAGCAACGATTCTTGACTTCTTTGCCGGCAGCGGCACAACAGGACATGCGGTTATGAAGCTCAATGAAGAGGATGGCGGCAACCGCAAATTTATCCTTTGCACTAATAATGAAAATAATATTTGCCGTGACGTAACTTATGAACGCATCAAGCGTGTGATTGGCAAAGAAAATTATCCTGCCAGCCTAAAATATTACAAGGTGGAGTATATCCCCATTTCAGAACGCCTGTATTATGAATATGCCGATGAACTGCTTAAGCATATTCGGGAGCTGGTGGAGTTGGAAAATGGCATCAATTTTACCGGTAATGCGGAAATCGCAATCGTTCTTACCGGAGAAGAATTGGCTGATTTTGCGAATCATCTGGATAAATTGACCAAATGCAAAAAGCTCTACATGGGGTATGATTTGCTGCCCACAGGTGAGCAGGAAGAAGCGCTGCAAAGCCATGATATCCAAATCAGCATCATTCCCGATTACTACTATCGGGATTTACAGGAGAGATAGCGATGCAATTAAAACAATTTCAATTAAATGCTGTAAAAAAGCTTTTTGAAGCGATGGAAAAGCCTGTCCGTGACATTATTCTGAAAAGTCCCACGGGAAGCGGGAAAACCATTATTCTGACCTACTTTATGCATCAGTACATACAGTCTTTCCCAAAAACAGTTTTCATCTGGCTGACCCCCGGAAAAGGCAATTTGGAAGGGCAAAGCAAGGCGAAGATGGACAAGTATATTCACGCTTCTCAAACGAAACTGCTCTCTGATGTGATGACTGCGGGATTTGAAGAAAACGACAGTTGCTTTATCAACTGGGAAAAGCTGACGAAGAAAGGCAACAATGCTCTGAAAGATGGCGAACGCACCAATTTTTTAGAGCATATTCAGCATGCCTTGAATGATAGCTTGCATTTTGTTGTGATCGTGGATGAAAGCCACCAGAACAACACGGTCAAAGCGGATGAGATCATCCAATATTTTCATACGGAAAAGATTATTCGCTGTTCTGCCACGCCAAAAGGCATCAAAAATGCCGAGATCATTGAGATCCCGGAGGAAGATGTAATTGCCGCAGGGCTTATCAAGAAAATGCTGGTTATCAATGAGGACTTTCCACAAACGGTGGAAACGGAAAATCAAATTGATTTTCTGCTGGAGCGTGCTTATCAAAAGCAACGGGATCTGCGTGCCGCTTTTCTCAGTCTGAAAAGAAATATAAATCCCTTAATCGTGGTGCAGATTCCCAATAAGTCAGAAGTGCTTCAGGATGAGGTGGAGCGCTGGTTTGAGCAGCAGGGCGTTACATATGAAAACCGGCAGCTTGCCGTATGGCTATCCGACCGTCACGAAAACCTGGAGAATATTGACAATAACGATGCTGAGCCGATTGCCGTTATCATCAAGCAGGCGGTGGCGACAGGCTGGGACTGTCCAAGAGCGCATATTCTTGTGAAACTTCGGGATAACATGGATGAAACTTTTGAGATTCAAACGATAGGGCGCATTCGCCGTATGCCGGAAGCCATGCATTATGGCAGTGATCTTTTAGACAGCTGTTATCTTTATACGCTGGATGAAAAATTTACGGCAGGCGTAAAACAGTCTTTGGGCAAAGGTGCGCTTGATGCGTGTACATTGTTTTTGAAAAATGAATATAAGGGAATCACGCTTACCAGCGAACAAAGAACGATGGTTTCTGACAACCGTGATCCGCAAAAAGCGTTGCTTGCCGTGGCAAAATATTTTGAAACAAAGTTTGGCACTGGCAGCAATAAAGAGGAAAACGCAACACGTTTGCAGGCGCATGGCTTCGTGTTAAGCGAAGACATTATACGATATACTATTTCCGGCGAAACGGCGACGCTTACATTCGGCAAGGACGACATGAACAAAATTGCCGTAACGGAAAAACTGAACACCCATACGCACGGGCGGGAATATCACCAGAAAATCGGTAAGATCGGTTTGGAAATTGGAATGGAATATTCCTATATGAATACAATCATCCGCAAACTGTTTGACCGAAATTTCAATTACAGCCGTAAGATTCTTGCCATGGCTCCTCGAATGGTATATGCCTTTGTAATCAACAACGCCGACCTTTTGCGCCGCAGTGTACGAGAGGCAATGGCGTCGGAACTTGCTCAAATGCGTCTGGATTTTCAAAATATATCCAAGGTCAAATTTCACATTCCGCAGTCCTGCATGTTTACTTTTGATTCTTCTGCAAAAACGCAAACGGTCATGTCGAAAAATGTGTATCAAAATTACCTTTCCTCCGCTGAACCACGTTCTTCGGCCGAACGGAAGTTTGAAAAATTTTGCGAACGGGCAGAAAACGTGCAGTGGGTATATAAAAACGGCGACAAGGGCAGCGAATTTCTTTCGATCGTATACGCCGATAATTCCGGAAAACAGAAAAATTTCTTCCCGGATTATATCATAGGTGTGAACAATGAAATCTGGATTGTCGAAACGAAAGGCGGCTTTGATCGGAGCGGAAACAGTCAGGATATTGATATTTATACGCCGAAAAAATTTGAGGTGCTGAAAGACTACCTTACTCGCTATGGCTTAAAAGGTGGTATTGTCCGGTACGATGAAAAAAGTGAGGAACTGTGTATCTGTATGGATCACTATTCCGAGGACATCGAAAGCGATGATTGGGTTATACTAAGCAGTATTTTGGAATGAGGTGAAGACCTTGAAGATAACTGACCATAAAGTACTATCGGAGTATTCACCGGCTAAAGTTCAATTTTTCAGAATAGATCCAGAAGATGTAGCCGCAACATTAGCGGATATTTTGCGTGTACTTATGGACTTGTCTTGGCTTAGTAAATTCGATCAAGACTACGAAAAGAAGGCATTCGCTTTGCGTGCGCAGAAAACTATAGATGATATAAAAAACAAATTCGACCAATGTATTGATGACAGTATAACAAAAGATGCTGGGGAGTACGTTGTATCAGAGCTGGCCAGGGAAACACTAATTGCCAAATTAGACTATCTGGATATCCCTCTTGCTGAACTTGTTGGGAAAAAGCGCTCTGGAAATCCCGGATTTGATTTTCATTCGCAAAACAAGATAACGGACACCGTTATTTTCGGGGAAGCAAAGTATGTTACTAAAACAACGGCATACTCATCGGCACTTCCGCAGATTGTTAAGTTTATTAAAGATGGGAAGGACATCGAAGACCTTCCGGAATTAAAGCCTTTCTGTACTCCTTCAGCTCTACAAAAAGCTGCTGACGGAACAAAAGGCTTTTCCGCCGCATTCTCAGCAAAAAATACCGGAACAGATAAAATTATAGAAAGTATTGTTAAACGAACTGATTTTCAACATCTACTTCAATATGAAGAAATTATATTGGTGGCGGTCGACTTATGAACACTGTATTGGAAAAAGGTTATATTATTGCAAAGATTCGCAGTGGGGAAGATTTGGATCAGATCATCAACTATGTTAAAGATGAGATTTATAAAAATGGGCCCAATAATGCTGTAATACTAGAGATTGTCTCCTATTTCAAATTATTTCAACCTAAATATTTTGAAAAGTTTGAACAAGATATCATAGAAACAATGGGCCTGTTTTTTAAACATCCAAAAGTAGAGAGTCTTGTAGGGTCTGTTTTTGAGATATATCATCAGCATCTTAAAGATGAATTTGGGGATGACTATACCCCTATGCAGGCAGATATTCTTAAAAAGATAAAGAATTTGCAGTATTTTAGTTTCTCGGCACCAACAAGCACCGGAAAATCATTCGTGTTTAGAAATCTTATTTCATCCTGCTCAAATGATGTGGTGGTCATTGTCCCTTCGAGGGCGTTGATCAATGAATATTTTGATCGTTTGAGTAATATTGTGGATAACAAAACAGTAAACATTCTAACTTTTGTTGATAGAATTAATACAAAACATGTTCATAGAAATATTTTCATATTAACTCCTGAACGAGCAAGAGAATTATTTAAGAATAAAGATTGGTTAAAAATTGACCTTATTCTATTTGATGAAGCACAGCTTAGTGATGAGCACTCCGTTCGTGGCCTGTATTTTGACAGTATTGTAAGACGATCATTAAAGGACTTTCCCAATGCAAAATTTGTTTTCGCACACCCATTTGTTGAAAACCCAGAAGCACAAATGCAGAAAAACGGCATTGAGATAATTAACACAACTGATAATGTACAATAAGTTGCGCAAATTGGAAAATGCATAAAAGAAGACATAGCTT